>Ga0208823_1000163_pt1 | contig 57210 bp, 58 predicted proteins | sample AD_UKC075_MetaG_FD_184440 | JGI IMG/M metagenome (GOLD analysis project Ga0208823, IMG submission 184440) | Active sludge microbial communities of municipal wastewater-treating anaerobic digesters from USA - AD_UKC075_MetaG (SPAdes) (version 2) | ecosystem: Engineered > Bioreactor > Anaerobic >...
GGAGGATGGAGGTAGCATCCCCCACCAGGGTGGCGGCGCCCTGCAGGTTGGAAGCGACGGAGATGGCAATGATACCGGGCACCGGCGATATTTTCAGTTTCCTGGCGATAGACAAAGCCACCGGGGCTACCATCAGCACCGTGGCTACATTATCTATAAACGCAGATATTATTCCGGCAAAGAGGGCCAGGAACACCAGGGCCCACTTGACGTTGGGAGTACGCCGGATGAGCAGGTCTGCCAGTCTGGCCGGCATTCCCGACTCGATGAACAGGGCCACAATCCCCATGGTTCCGGCAATCATCATGATTACATTCCAGTCCACAGCGGCCAATACCTGATCCCGGGGCATAATCCCCAGCAAAACAAAAATCAGGGCTGAGGTCAGAGCTATGTGCGCCCTCCACCTGGGGAAAAGCAACAGTGACGCATACGTTACTATGAACAGGACAATGGCACAGGTTTTCAAAGCGATTCTCCTTTTTTCGCGGTGCTAATACTTGTCCATCCAAATAATTATACCTTACCGCCAATTTACCTTCAACTTTTTGAAAAAAGTACTTCCCTTCGGGTAAACCTTCCCGGCGGCCCGCAGGCACCAACTACGGCGAAACATCAGCGCCATGACCTGAGCATCGGTAAGAAGCAGGAATAATCTGCATACAACCCCATAAGGAAAACCGGCAGAAACCCTGCCGGTTTTTTTTAACACTGGCCATGGCGGTGGCCGTGCCCAAGACAGGCCGATCCGGAAGACTGCAAATTACCTTGCAAGTAATTCCTGGCAGCCTCCTCGGCATCGCCCCGGACGCCGAGGACCACTTCAATCCCCTTGTCGGTAAAAATTTCAATGGCGCCGGCGCCCATGCCTCCGGTAATGATCACATTTACTCCCAAATCGTGCAGAAAATTGGGCAGAAATCCCGGCCTGTGCCCTGGGTTGGGCACGACTTCCTTGTGCACCTGCTCTACTTGTCCGGTAAAGATTATAAAGCTTTGGCTATGCCCGAAGTGCTCCGCCACCTGGCCGTCATTACTGGCCACTGCAATTTTCATTGCTTTCCCTCCTCTCAAAGGGCTTTTTCGTCCATCTCTTCCATGCGCCGGACGACTTCTTCCAGCCAGCTTCCCTGCATGTCTTCAATGGCGCCCCGGTCGCAGGCCCGGGCAATCTCCGAATCCAGCGGCAGGCGGGCCAGGACATCCAGTCCATGCTCGGCAGCCGCTGCCTTAGCGCAGCTGTCGCCAAAGATGTTCGCTTCCTCGCCACAATGGGGGCACTGGTAGTAGGCCATATTTTCCACCAGGCCCAAAATATGTATGTCCATCAGCCTGGCCATTTTAACCGCCTTGGACACGATATCCGACACCAGTTCCTGGGGCGAAGTGACGATGACAATTCCGTCCACCGGCAGAGACTGAAACACCGTAAGGGGAACATCGCCGGTGCCGGGAGGCATGTCGATAAGCAGGTAATCCACCTCGCCCCACACCACGTCGCTCCAGAACTGTTTGATAACTCCTGCCAGGATGGGACCGCGCCAGATCACGGGGTCGGTGGCATTGGGCAGCAGCAGGTTTATGGACATGATCTTGATTCCGGTCTTGCTCTGCACCGGCAGCAAGCCCTCTTCGTTGCCCGCCGCCTTTTGCTTAAGACCAAAAATTTTGGGAATGGAAGGCCCGGTAATGTCGGCGTCAAGAACCGCGGTTGCATACCCCTTTCTGTTCAGCGCCGTCGCCAGCATGGCAGCGACCAGGGATTTGCCCACTCCTCCCTTGCCGCTGAGGACGCCGATTACCTTCTTTACGGTACTGCTGGCATTGAGCTGAGCGTACTTTGTTTTCCTTGCTTCCTGTTCTTCAGTTCTTTCTTTCATTTACTCTTTGCTCCCTTTCAGTATTTGCATGGTATTGGCGTATATTTCCCTGACCGCCCGGCCGGCCGGGCAATCCACTGCGGCAATATTCCTGCCGGCATTGACAGCCTTGGGCACGTTGGCGTCAAAGGGTATTTTACCCGCCACAGGCAGATTGCGCTCGGCGCAATATTCCTCGATGCGCCGGGTATTTTGGGGATTTACATCAAATTTATTGACGCAGACGGCTATTTTAACCTGAAATTGTTCCGCCGTCTCTACGATTCTTTCCATGTCGCTGAGCCCCGAAACAGATGGCTCTGTAACTATCAACACCATGTCCACCCCCCGCAAAGAAGCGATGACAGGACAACCGATGCCGGGCGACCCGTCAATTATGGCCAACGGAACAGAACCGGCGGCGTTTTTCATCTCTTCTTTCACTGCGCTGACCAGCAAGCCGGAGTTTCCGCTCCCCATTTTGAGCTGAGCAGTGGAGAAAACAGAAGCGCCGGCATATAACTTCAGTTCCCCGGCAACGGCAGGTTTCATCTCCACGGCGCCTTGAGGACACACTGCTGCGCAAACGCTGCAGCCCTCGCAGGCAAAAGGATCCACTTTGTAGCCGTCGGCGCCGGGAATAATGGCGGCGAAGCGGCAATGCTGTCGGCACAAGTCGCACTCCGTACAGAGTCTGCCGTCGATTGCGGCCTTGTCCATTCCGTAAAAATCCTTTGCCCGCGGCGCTGCAGCCATGGCGGCGAGCAAGTGCAGATTGGGCGCATCCACGTCGCAATCGGCATAAGCCTGCGCCCGGGCCAGCTCAATAAAGGCCGCCGCAACGGTGGTCTTGCCCGTGCCACCTTTGCCGCTGAGAATCAGGAGTTGCTGCATTGCCGCACCTCCTCCATAACCCGGTCCAGTAACCGGCAAAACAGTTCCCGGTACTTTCCGTCTTCCCTGGCGGCAATGCCGGCATTGGCAGTGATCTGCCCCAAGTCCTGCGCCAGGGGAATTTTGGCCAGAATCTCTATCCCCTGTTCCCTGCAGTAAGCTTCGGCGGGATTATCCCCTGCCAGGCATTTGTTGAGCACTGCGCCGTGAGGCTTGGCAAAAAGCTGCACCAGTTCATGAACTATGCGCAAATTGTGTACGCCAAATATCGTAGGCTCCGCCACCAAGATACAATAGTCGGCCTCCTGTATCGTCTCCATAACCGCGCAGGCGCTGCCCGGAGGACAGTCGATGAAACACGGCCCCTTCGTTTCCTCCTGGAGCAGCTCCCGAATAATGGGAACCCCCGACGGCTCCCCGGGATTTAGAAATCCCGACCACACGTCGACACCGTCCGATGTGCCCCTTTGCACCCGGCCGATGCTGTAAGCTTGCTCGGTAATGGCTTGTTCGGGACAGAGCAAAGCGCAACCGCCGCAGGAATGGCAGATCTCGGCAAATACCTGAACCGAGTTATCGACATAGGCCAGGGCGTTGAACTTGCAAAACTCTGTACAAATCCTGCAGCCGGTACACCGGGAAGCATCGACACTGGGAATAGGCACGGTAACTTCCCGGCTCTTCGCATCCCCGGGCTTGAAGAACAAATGGCCATTGGGCTCCTCCACATCGCAGTCAATGTAGACGGCGCGCCTGGCCGCGGCGGCCAGATTGACGGCCACCAGGGTTTTCCCCGTACCACCCTTGCCACTGACAACGGCGATCTTCATTAGAACCGGCCCCGGCGATGGTGAAATCCCGGATGTATATCCTTCAAAACAGGCAGCTCCTCTGTGGCAAAGGCCCGGATGTTTTCCTCCAGGGAATCCCCTTGGGTTTTGTAAATCTTGATGTTTGCCGCCTGCAGTACCAAAGCAGCATTGTTCCCGCACCTGGGAGTGAGCAGAGCCTGCACATCCTGGTCGACAATCCACTGGGCTGCCCTGATTCCCGCTCCGCCCTGGGCGGCGGCGGCGTCATTTTTAAAAAACCGGGCCTCTTCGGTCTCGGTGTCGTAGATAAGGAAATAGGGCGCTCTGCCAAAGGACTGGCAGACGCTGGTTTGCATAGAACTGCCATCGACCGGTACAGCCAATTTCATTTATTCATCCTCCTCCCTCGCCTTACTCATGGCCAGCGGAGTGGGTCCGCCTTGCCGGCGGCCCCGGCCCCGCCCGCGCCGGCAGGCCCTGTGCCGGCAAAAAGGATGCTGCCCATCGCAGAGGGTGTAGTCGCCGCCCTCGATGACGAGCACCCGGCCCTCTACCAGGGCCAGGGCCAGTTTCTTCCTGGCCGCAGCGTAAATGCCCTGGACGGTGGTGCGCGCCACATTCATCTGTTGGGCACACTCTTCCTGGGTCAAGCCGTCCAAATCGATAAGCCTGATGGTCTCGTATTCGTCCACCAACATAGTAACGGTCCCATTCCTGTCCGCCGGCACATCCAGAGGGCCAAATACTTTGCGTTCCGGCATAGCGCAAATATGTCTCCACTTACGCGGCCGCGGCACGGTTATCCCTCCCCACGCCGTGTAACAGGGGGTTTCCCCCCCCTGTTACACGGCTTCGTCGGCACTGTCATCCTCCAGTTGCTTTTCAATAAACTCCAGTCTTTGTCTCAGGGCTTGCCTTTCTGCTTCCAGCATTTCCCGGGTCGGTTTGAGCGCACCGGGCGTCGCAAACCTGCGGAAACCGCGGCCATGCCCGCCCCACCGGCAGCCAAAGCCGTACAGGGGATAGCCGCCGGCGCAGTAACCCAAACCTCTGCCTGTCCTGGGTCCGTAGCCCCAGGGTCCGGTTCCGTCTCTGCCGGGCACTGAAAACACCTCCTTAATAAACATTATTGACATATGCCATTTAACTACTTTTAGTATACCAAGTTTATGACATATGTCAATAACCTTCTATGTATTTTATACATGCCGGAGGGCATCGATGGGGTTGAGACGGCTGGCTTTGCGGGCTGGCATCCAGCCAAAGAGCACGCCCACCGCTGCCGAAAACCCCACCGCCGCAATCACCGTCGTTGCGCTGAAGCGAAAGGGTATGCCGATGAACCATGAACCGGCACAGGCAATCAACAGACCCATCACAATGCCCGCCAAACCGCCGCCCAGGGAGAGAATGACCGATTCTGTGAGGAACTGGATTTGGATTTGGACGGGTTCCGCGCCCAGGGCCTTGCGCAGGCCGATTTCGGTGGTCCGTTCGGTTACCGAAACCAGCATCATGTTCATGATGCCGATGCCGCCCACCACCAGGGATATGGAAGCAATTCCTGCCAGCAGCAGGGAAAGGATGCGGGTGACATCTTTCATTACGTCCAGGGCGTCCTGCATGTTAAAGATGGAATAGGCCTGTTCCCGGTAATTGAAGGATTCCAGCAGCACCGCCTCCACCTGGCCGATAATTTCGTCGGCCCTGGCGACGTCGGCCATGTGCACCTCGACACTGGATACGGTGCGCACGCCCAGAGTCTTCATGGCCGCTGTGTATGGAATGAACACGGCTTTGTTGGTGGAGCCTAGGGCAAAGCCGCCGGAGGGGGCCAGCAGGCCCACAACGGTGTAGGTACTGCCCCCTATGCGCAGGCTCCGGCCCAGCGGGTTTTGTCCGTAAAAGAGTTCCCGGGCAATATCGCTGCCGATGACGGCCACCCGGTTGGCGCCGTCCACGTCCAGGGCGTTGAAGGCCCGGCCGGCGGAAATTTGCACCGGCCGCTCCCGGAAATACAACTCGTTCTTGCCCTGCACCATTGCTTCCAGCACTTTGTCGCGGTGGGAAACGGAGACATAGCCCGAGATTGTGGGCGAAACGCCGCGGACGTCGGCAATTGCCTCCAACCGGTCCAGGTCATTGGCGCTGAGCCCCGGCTTCAGCGGCGTCCCCCGGGCTTGAACGGTGAGGATGTTGGCGCCAAGGGATGATATTTCGTCGGTGATGGCGCCGGTGGCACCCTGGACGATGGTAATCAGGGCAATGATGGAAGCCACCCCGATGACGATGCCCAGCATGGTCAGCGCCGAACGCAGCTTGTTGTTGACGATGTTAGCCCAGGACATCAATATGCTCTCTTTGACCAGCCAAGTCCACCTCCCCCGGAAAGAGTCTGCCGTCGACAATGCGCAGTATCTTCCTGGCATACCCGGCCACCTGCGCATCGTGGGTGATAACCACCACCGTCCTGCCGTCGGCATTGAGTTCCTGAAACAGGGCCATTATCTGTTGCCCCGTCTTCTGGTCCAGCGCCCCCGTAGGTTCATCGGCCAGGATTAGGGCGGGATCCGTCACCAGGCTGCGGGCGATGGCCACCCGTTGCTGCTGCCCGCCCGAAAGCTGGTTGGGGTAATTGTACACCTTGTCCTGCAACCCCACCCGCTCCAAAACCGCCAGGGCCAGTTCTCTGCGCCGCCGCCTGGGCAACCCGGCATAAATCAAGGGTAACTCCACATTTTCCAGGGCGTTGAGCCTGGGCAACAGCTGGAAGGACTGAAAGACAAAACCGATCTCCCTGTTCCGCACCCGCGCCAGCTGCGCCTCAGTCATGGCGGCCACATCACGGCCCCCCAATATGTACCGGCCCCCGGTGGGTACGTCGAGGCAGCCGATTATGTTCATCAGGGTGGACTTGCCTGCTCCCGACGGCCCCAGGATGGCAATGAAATCGCCGCGGCAAATGGTCAAATTTACGTTGTCCAGCACCACCTGCTCCTGCCCGCCCAGACGGTAACACTTGACTATATCCTTCAACCTGAGAATTTCCTGCATCTCGCGCTCCCTGACTGTCAATCCCGGGCGCCGACGTGCAAATCCCGGAAGTCAAAGGACTTGTTTTCCCGGGGCACGATGACGACATCGTCGGGGGACAACCCGTCAATTACTTCCACCACCATGCCGTCGTTGACGCCCAGGGTCAGCGGCCGCTTTTCCCTGCCCCTGCCCTTGACCAGGACATAGGGCAGATTCTTTTCGTCGAAACGGATGACCGCTATGGGCAGGGTCAGGACACCCCGGACACTTTGGTTTTCCACCCGGGCTTCGGCGGACATGCCAATGCGCACGTCGGCGTCGGCCTCCAGGGCGATGATGGCTTCAAAGACCGTGACCCCGTTGACATTGACCCCCTCCCGGGCTATATCCACCACCGTGCCCGGCACCTCTTTGTCCAGGGCGTGAATGGTGACCACCGTCTCCATGCCTTCCGCCAGGGCTGGCAAATCGTACTCGTCCACCAGCGCCCGCAGCCGCAAGCTGGAGTAGTCGATGATGCTCACCAGCTTTTCCCCGGGCATGACCTGTGCTTTTTCCTGGACAAAGACATGGCTGACTTCGCCGGCAATGGATGCCCGGATGGCCGGTCCGGTTCCGGCAACCAACAGGATGTCGCCCCTGGCCACCTGTTGCCCCGGCGCGACGTAGATGTCGCGCACCTGCATCATCCTGTCGGCCACCACCAGCTCGCGCACTCCTGCCTCCACCGTGCCCGAAAAACTGTAGTAGGTAGTGATATCCCCCACCGCCGGAAAAACCTCCTGAACCGCCGGTGCCCGGCTGTTCAGCAGGCCGTACACCAAGACGCCGGCGCCCAGGAACGCCGCAACGCCCAGGATAATGATGGTTTTTGTGCCTGTTTTTCTTGCCGCCAAATTCATCACCCTCGCCTTATATCATCTCCCAACCGGGATGACATATGCCAAAAGCCGCAAATGGCGCAGCAGCAAATTTCTGCCATGGCAGGACGCCAAAACCAATGGCCGCCGGCTCATGCCGGCGGCCATTGGTTTGCCATATACCGTCCCGTCAACAGGACCGGCTTTCACAGTCTTCGCTGGCGAAGTCAATCTCCAGGGTGACGTGTTCAATGCCCCTGGCCCTGATGAGGTTTTTAACCTCCCGCTTGATGTCAATCAGCTCATCCCGCCGGATGTCGTCGGGCAGGACGATGTGGGTGCTGAGCAGGTTGCGTTGCCCTTCCAGCGACCAGATATGGGTGTGGTGCACCGACTCCACCCTGGTCTTGGCCACGATTTCTTCCTCGATTTCCCTGATGGACAGATTGTCGGGCACCCCCTGAAAGAGAATGCGGAACACTTGCCTGATATTGCCCGCCACGTGGTAGAGGATGTACAGGGTGATGGCCAGCGAAAGGATGGGGTCCAGCACCGGAATGTCCACGAAGATCATGACGGCGCTGGCAATGAGGATGACCGCCCAGCCCAGGACGTCTTCCATGAGGTGCCAGAACACGACCCTCTCATTGAGGGATTTGCCCTTCCGCAATCGCAGCACGGCAAGCCCGTTGATGACAATGCCCAAAACGGCAATGGCCAGCATGCCCCGGGAATTGACCGGTTCCGGCTTGAAAACCCGGGGTATTACATTGACCAGGATGAGGATTGAGCCTCCCACCAGGATGAAGCTGTTGATCAGCGCCCCCAACAAAGAAAAACGCGCATAGCCAAAGGTATATTTTTCGTCGGGGCCGCGCTGGGAATATTTCTCCAGAAACCAGGCCACCCCCAAAGACAGGGAATCGCCCAAATCGTGGAGGGCATCGGAAATGATGGCCATACTGTTGGTCCAGATTCCGCCTGCAATTTCCACCGCCGTAAACAGCAGGTTGAGGAAAAAGGCGGTGCGAATGTTGCCCTCGCTGTTGCCATGGTGATGGCTATGATGTGCGTGGTTGTGCTTATGCGACATTCTTTCACCTCGACAGCATTGTGCTCAAACAGATACTCCCGCCTCAGCCCGCCGCGCCCTGACGGCGGCGCCGATGGCCGCTTCCAGGGCCCGGGCGATGACCGGCACAGGCAGAGACGGCGGCGGTGAAGGCTTGCCGGCCGCCTGACTAATGTCATAGGGCACGTGGATAAAACCGCCCTGCATTTGGGGCCAGCGTTTGTCAATCCAGTACAGCAAGTGGTACATGACGTCGTTGCATACATAAGTGCCGGCACTGTAGGACAGCACCGCCGGAATTCCCTGCGCCCGTATGGCTTCTGCCATGGCCCGGGTGGGCAGGTTGCTGAAATAAGCTGCCGGGCCGTCGGCCATAATCGGCTCGTCGGCGGGCGCGTTGCCGCTGTTGTCGGGCATGGCAGCATCCCGGAGGTTGACGGCCACCCTTTCTACGGCAACGGCCGCCCGTCCGCCGGCCTGGCCGACGCAGATGGTAATCTCCGGGCGGTGAACTGCAACCAGTTGCGCCAGCACTTCGGCCCCCCGGCCGAACAGGACTGGCAACTGGGCTTTGACAATATTTGCCCCTTCTATTTGGTCGGGAAGGATCTCCACAGCCTCCCAGGCGGGGTTAATCTTCTCCCCGCCAAAGGGGGCGAAGCCGGTAATAAGTACCTGCACAGCCATCTTCCTCTCAGCCGTATGTTATTTCGCAGGCAGCGTTGCGGATCAGAAACCGGCCTCGGTTTCGGCAGCCTGGTTTCCCCGGTTGCGCTCCGTCAACGCCTGCAGCAAATCGAAAAACAATTTAATGGACATGTGCCGGCGGGGATTAAAGGTGAAGCGGTACTTGGTCTTGCCCACGTAAAACTCAGCCATATCCTCAAAGGTCAGGCTGAGACTTGCGATTCTGTCCACGGCAATGGACTCGCCCGCGTCCTTGTCTGCCCACGCCACGGCGTCGGGGGTAAAGGTCATGTCCACCGTGCGCCTTTCCCTGGCCCCGCTGACGATATCTTTCTTTTCCAGGGCCACGCCCCGGTTGGCAAAGGAAAACCCTTCGGCAACGATGCGGGGCAGGTGACCGCGCTGCCACTGGTTCCAGGTCACGGTATCGGCGAAATCCCGGCAGCCCAGAATATCCCCGTATTCATTGTATATGTATTCCGACTTGCACCTGGTGCAGTGAAACTTGTCGCCCTGGGAAACCAATGAATCCACGGCCTGGCAATGGGGACAGAGGTAGAGCAGCCGCTCTATGTGTTCGGCCAGGTTTTTGCCCGGAAAAGGAATGCGTACCCTGGCCTGCCAGGCGTACTCGTTATAAGCCAGCTTGTCGACCAGTCCGGCGTAGATTTCCTCTGCCGATTTTTCCCGGACTGCTTCCCTGCTGAACAGCTGTTTTATCTCCACCACCATTTTGCCGCGGCGGGGAAAGTCAGCCCACCGGGGCCTGCTCAGATAACCGCCTTTGTAAAAAATTCCGTAGACGGGGATCCTGAGCAATTTAATCAGTTTGGCAGTGGCGGGAACCAGCCGGTCGGTGGCGCCGTCCCAGTTGCGTCCGCCTTCGGGATACAGGCCCACGGGGCGGCCGGCCTGGACATGGCGCACCAGCCGGCGAATGGACTTGGCATCACTGCGGTTCTTGGCAAAGGGTATGCTTTCCACCAGGGCCAGCAGGAACCTCTTGATCAGGCTGTCCTGGTTGGCATCCCCGGCAATGAATCGGACCAGGCGGTTGGCGCACATGTTGCCGATGACGGGGTCTAGATTGGTGACGTGATGCCCCAGCAACAAGTACGGCTCCCGCACCTCCCTGAGGGGATTGGCCTCCACCAAGATGTTGAAAAGTCTCCTCAGATACCAGCTTACCGGCGGCTTCAAAACGTAGTAAAGCACCTCTCCGTGCGTAAGACGCATGTCTCCGCCTCCCCTAACACATAAGGTTGTAATAGTATTTTAGCACAACATCTGTGCACTGACACCGCCTGTTAACAAAAACCTCCCCGCGGGGAGGTCGGCCTGCTTACATTAACGGGGCAAATATTCTCAGGATGTCCTGAATGAGGCGGAGGAAGGCGTTGCCGCAACAGTCTTCCATGGTGATGCGCTGGCTCTTGGCCAGGATTTCCAGAAAATCCTCTTTGACCTCGGCCACCGCCCGCGCTTTATACATCCACACGGCGCACTCAAAGTGGAGATAGAGGCTGCGGTAATCCAGGTTGATGGTGCCGACGACGGCGATTTTGTCGTCGGCCACAAAGGTCTTGGCGTGGTTAAAGCCCTGGGAATACTCGTATATCTTGACGCCGGCGGCAATCAATTCCCGGTAATAGGAGCGGGTGGTCAAGTGTACCAGCTTTTTGTCGCCCTGGCGGGGGGTGACAATACGCACATCCACTCCGCTCTTGGCTGCCTGCTTGAGGGCTGTGAGCATGACCTCGTCGATGATGAGGTAGGGGGTACTGATGTAGACGTATTCCCGGGCGCCGGAGATGATTTCCAGGTAGACGTATTCGCCCACGTATTCGTTGTCCATGGGGCTGTCGGCGTACGGCAGCACCCAGCCGTCGGAAGGGACGGGGCAGGGTTGTCCCTGCCAGGGGCGGAATTTGCTGTAATCCTCCCGGGTTCCGGTGGCCAAAGCCCACATCTGCAGGAACATCAGGGTCAGGCTCCACACCGCCTCGCCCCGGATCATGATGGCCGAGTCTTTCCAGTGTCCGAAGCGCTCGACGGCGTTGATGTACTCATCGGCCAGGTTGACGCCGCCGGTAAAGGCCACTTCTCCGTCGATGACGGCAATTTTGCGGTGGTCCCGGTTGTTTTGCAGCGTGGAGATTACCGGCCTGTACTTGTTAAAAACGGCGCTTTTTATGCCGTACTCGGCCAGTATTTTGGGATAATTGGCGGGCAGGCGCAACATGCAGCCCATGTCGTCATACAGGAAGCGGACCTCCACTCCCTCTTTGGCCTTTTTCTTGAGGATCTCCAAAATGGAGTCCCACATCAGCCCCTCCTGCACTATGAAGTACTCCAGGAAAATATAGCGCCGGGCCTTTTCCAGTTCTTCCTTCAGTTTGGCGAACTTCTCTTCCCCCAGGCTGAGGTAGAAGGTCTCGGTATTGCGATAGAGGGGGAATCCCACCCAGTTTTGCAGGTAGCGGGCGGTACGCAGGATTTCTCCGTTCTCGGCCTCGGCTGCGGGGAGACAGTCTTCCCGGGGAGCAAAGAGGGGCCGCGTTTCCTCGACAATTTGCCTGAACCTGGCTTTGGCCTTTCTGGTGGTGGACTGAAAGGTAAACAGCAGGTAGAACAGTCCCCCAAAAACCGGGAAGGCGAGGATGAGGATGACCCAGGACAGTTTGTACGCAGGCTTGTCCTCGCGGTTGAAAATATACAGGGCCACGCCCAAACTGACGACGGTCAGTATGGCGGTGACCAGCTCAAAGCGCTGGCTGGAGGAAATCACCAGGACAACCAGCAGCGTAATTTGCAACAATATCAGGATTGAAACAAGGACGGGCTGGGAAAAGAGTACTCCGAGTTTTTTTAGCACTGCACTTCCCCCCTTCTCAGAAAGCAGAGGCTAATTGCTGCATTATATTGCGCCGGGAAAACAAGGTTTGCTTCCCGGCCCGCCGGCGGCTCATCCCGAAAGCAGCGCGAGAATGTTCCTGGCTGCCCACACCCCCGAAGCGCTGGCCTGGGCCAGGCCCCGGGTAATGCCGGCGCCGTCGCCGCCGCAGAAAAGGCCCCGAATTTCCGTCTCCAGGCGTTCAGTCAGCATGGGCCGCGCCGAGTAGAATTTGGCCTCGACGCCGTAGCACAGCGTGTGTTCCGAAGCTATCCCCGGCGTCACCTTGTCCAGGGCGCAGATCATTTCCAGAATGCTCTTCATGGTGTTGTAGGGCAAAACAAGCCCCAAATCCCCGGGCACGGCTTCCTTGAGGGTGGGCTCGATAAAGCTTTCCCGGATGCGCTTTTCGGTGGAGCGCCTGCCCCGCATGATGTCGCCGAACTTCTGGATGATGACCCCGCCGTTGGTAAGGTCATTGGCCCGGCGACAGATCTCCCGGGCATATTCGTTGGGCTTGTTGAAAGGCTCGGTGAATTTGTGGGAAACCAGCAAAGCGAAATTGGTATTGCCGGAGCCCAGGCCGGGGTCATTGTAAGCATGCCCGTTGACGGCAATGACGCCGCTGTGATTCTCAATGACCACGTGGCCCGAGGGATTGCTGCAAAAGGTCCTGACCTGGGTGCCCACCGAGGTGTTGTACAAAAACTTGCCCTCGTAGAGGTGCTCGTTGATTTCCCGCATGACGATGTCAGAAGTCTCGACCCGGACTCCCACATCCACCTGGTTGTTGACCATGTGCAGGCCCCGCGCTGCCAGGATTTCCGTCAACCAGCCGGAACCGTCCCGGCCCGGCGCAATGAACACGCACTTGCTTTCGATTTCCCGGCCGTCCTTCAGGACAACGCCCTTTACGCGCAAGGGGTCCTTTCCCTCGGTGACTATATCCTGCACCTCGGCGCCGAAGAGCATGTCAATTCTGGTCGCCAGGTGCTCGTAAATGGACTTGAGAATACGCATGTTCTCTTCGGTACCCAGATGACGTACCCTGGCCCGGAGCAGCTTCAGGCCCGCCGCCCAGGCCCTGGATTCAATTTTCCGCACCGCCTCGGTATCCGGATCGGTGAGGACGTTGGTGGCGCCGTGCTTGAGGTTAATGTCGTCGACGTAGCGGATTAAGCTCTCCACCTGGGAAGGGCGGAGGTAATCGGTGAGCCAGCCCCCGAACTCGGTGGTTATGTTGAACTTGCCGTCGCTCCAGGCGCCAGCCCCGCCGAAGCCGTTGGTCACCGAGCAGGCGGGGAGACAGCCGGGGAACTGGTTGCCCTTGGGCCGGGGACACAGCTTTATCTTTCCTTCCAGAACAGGACAGTTGCGATGGTATATGTCATTGCCCTTGTCAATCATCAGTATCCTGATCTGCGGCGCCCGCAGGTTCAATTCATAGCAGGCAAAAATGCCGGCAGGGCCGGCGCCGACCACTACGACATCGTACTTGGCCATTGCCATCATCCCCATATAATTTTTCCTGCCTCCATTATACCACAGCGGCGCGCAGCGCTTTTCCCAAACGGCCTGCCCGAACGGTGTGATATAATTGGGAGTACCAACGGGAAAGGGTGATACATAATTGACAGTCAAGTTTAAGATGTGGAGTCCTTTTCACTACTTTATGATAATCTTCCCCTTTGTCCTCGCCCTCATATTATATTTCTTCACCAAGGACAAGGCGGAGAAAACCCACAGAAGGGTAACCGTCGTCCTGTCCATAGTCATGATTGCCGTGCTGATTATGCGAAACACATATATCTGGGTCAACAAAGGCGGCCCCAACCCCGAGGTCTTTCCCTTCCAGATCTGCCACTTCGGCAACTTCATGTTCCTCATCGCCCTGCTGGCCAGGGACAAGGTATGGGGTACCATTGCCTGGTGCCTCAACTTTCCCGCAGGGCTGGTGTCCGTCATCTTCGCCGACGGCCTGGAAGCCAATTACGCCACCCTGATAAACCCTCAGGCCATAGCGTACATTGCCGGGCACATGCTCATCGTCACCACGGGGCTGTACATGCTGCTGACGGGCCTCATAAGGATTGACCGCCGCTCGCTGCTCAAGATGTACGGGCTGGCCGGTCTGGGTTACGTTCTCTCGGTGCTGGTCAACAACTGGTTCAACAAGCTCTTTGCCCACACCGGCGTCGACGCCAACTACTTTTACTCCTACAAACCCGAAGCCGGCACTCCCCTGGAGACGATGTTCAACATGGGGACAAGCTACACCATCGCCGGCATCACCTTTAACCCCGTTTACCTCCTCCTGGTGGCAGCTGTGGCGGCAGTACTGTTCATGGTGATGTACGGCTTTTACAAACTGGCCGAGCCCGCCCGGCCCAGGAAGTACACAGTAAAGGCAAAAGCCTGAAGCCCGGAAACCTATCTGGGCAAAAGCAGGCTCCACGGGTGGACGTCCTGGGGCCAGAGGGTAAATGTCATACGCTCCCGGCGGGTGGGGTGCAGGCAGGAAATTTGATGGCAAAACAATGCCAGTTGCTGCCCCGGCGTGTTGACGGCGGCCCCGTACTTCTGGTCTCCGTACAGGGGATGGCCGATGGCGGCAAACTGGACGCGGACCTGATGGGGGCGGCCGGTGACCAGGTTGACCTCCACCAGGCTGAGGCCGCCGGCTGAACGCAGGCGCCGGTATTCCAGCACGGCCTCCTTCCCCTCCCCCCGGCCCGCCACGGCGACGGTGTTGGTGCGCGCGTCCTTGACCAGGTAGTGCACCAGGCGGTCCGCTGCTTTGGGCCGGCCGTGCACCACGGCCAGGTACAGCTTTTCCAGTTCCCGGTTGCGCACCTGCTCCGACAGGCGCGCCGCCGCCTTGGAGGTCTTGGCCAGGATCATCACCCCGCCCACCGGCCTGTCCAGCCGATGCACCAGGCCCAGGTAGACGTTGCCGGGCTTGTTGTAGCGGACCTTTAAATCCTGTTTGAGGATGGAGAGCAAGTCCCTGTCCCCGGTCCTGTCCGCCTGGGTAAGGAGATTTACCGGCTTGTTGACCACCAGCAGGTGGTTGTCTTCGTAGATAATCGGTATTTCCATTGCCTTCCCCTCTTTCCGGATATTGCCGGGGATCCCCCTGCCGCGCGCAAGGGGGTTTTCTTTTTGTCTGCGCCACTGCGCCGCCTCTATTTTACCAAAACCCGGGCACAAAACCGAATGGTCCGCCTCAAGGCTGGCAAAAATTGTCCCTGGCTGAAATTATGTAAACATGGTAACATAATCCGTATACTACAGCACAAGGGTGGATTGCATGACAAAACATACGCGGCTCATTTCCATGCTGGTAATTTTTTTGGTCTTCGTTATTGGGACAAGCCTTGCCTGGCGCAGCATATGCGTGCAAAAGAATACCAGTGCAGAGGTCCCGGAAGCCGCCGGACCCATGGAAACCAGCGGCGCTGAATACTCCGCCGCCGAAGCTGAACCGGACCCCCCGCCTGTTGCAGAGGAAAGCCGGGAAAATGATGAACAGCAAGCTGCCGCCGCGGCGCCGGACAGCCGGGACGTAAGAGCCAAACAGTCCCCCGCCGCCCCGGAGAAAAAAGAGAAAGCTGCGCCCGCCCCGGCAGCGCCCCCACCGCAGCCGAAAGCAACTTCAATGGTCACAGTAACCGTCGACGGACTCAATGTCCGGCCCGCCCCTTCCACCGCCAACCAGCCCATCGGCGTGCTCATGCGCGGGCAAAGGGTGGAAGTGCTGGAAAAGGAAGGCAACTGGCTTAAAGTGAAACTGGCCGACGGCACCACAGCCTGGATTGCCGCCGCCTATACCGTTCCGTACATCCCCGGCAGCTCCGGCGGCAAGCTGGCAGGCCGGGTTATAGCAATCGACCCCGGCCACGGCGGGAGCGACCCCGGCGCGGTGGGCGTAACCGGTCTGCCGGAAAAAGAAGTGGTGTTGGACGTGGCCCTGCGCCTGGCCCAAAAGCTCCGCGCCCAGGGAGCCCAGGTCGTCATGACCCGGGACAGCGACGTCTTTATTCCGCTGGGACAGCGGGTGGCCATTGCCGAGGCCGCCGGCGCTGAAATCTACGTCAGCGTGCACGCCAACGCCCATCCCAGCCCCGCCATTGGCGGCACCGAAACCTATTATTATCCGTACAAGGGATCTGCAGCGGCATCCTCCCGCCTGGCCGACAGCCTGCAAAGGGAGCTGGCCGGCGCCCTGGGCCTGCGGGACATCGGGGTCAAAACCGCCGACTTCCTGGTCATCAGGCAAACTTCCATGCCCTCGGCACTGGTGGAGTTGGGTTTCCTGTCCAACGCCGGCGAAGAAGCTCTTCTGCGCACCCCGGAATTTCGCCAAAAGGCCGCCGATGCCCTGGCCCGCGCCGTGCAGGAGTACCTCAAGTAGCGCAATGACAAAAGATTAACCCCGGGAGGCAAAGCTCCAGGGGTTTTGCTTTACATAGTTTCAATGCGCAGGGCGTCGACGATGTTTTCCTTGCCAATCCGGGCGCTGGCATAGAACATAGTGGCAAATACCACCGCCAGCACCGCGGCGCTCGCGGTGACAAAGTCCTTTTTAATGCTCGATCCCCCGGCGCGCATCGACGCCCCTGGCATAATAGTGCTTGACCTCCCGCATCTCGGTGACCAGGTCGGCCTTTTCAATCAGTTCCGGCGGGGCGCCCCGCCCCGTCAGCACCAACTCCACCCCGGGCGCCTTGCCGTCGATGAGGGCGCAGACGTCCTCCCACTGGACCAGGCCGAAATGCAGCGCCACCACCAGTTCGTCCAAAATGACCACCTGGTACTGGCCGCTGCTGACGGCGGCCCGGGCCATTTCCAGCCCCTTTTTCATCAGTTCGACGTATTCCCGGGGAGGCTGCCCCGGCGGAAAGATGACGGCCTGTTGCCGCCATTTTTCCAGCTCCTCCTCGGGCACCGTCCCCTCCTTAACGACAAAGAAAGGCTTGCCCAGGGCCTCCACCGTGAGATTGGGGGAAAGCTGGAGTAAGATCTTGTGTTCGCTGTAGCTTTTGGTCTTCATAAACTGCAGGAACAGCACCTTCTTCCCGGCGCCCACGGCCCTGAGCGCCAAACCGATGGCCGCCGTGGTCTTGCCCTTGCCGTTGCCGGTGTAAACCTGCACGTAGCCCTTAAAACCCATGCGCAATCTCCTTTTCCTCTGAATTCTGTGCCTGTATTCTCTAAATTATATCATGAGCATGGCTTGCAGGCTAACGCCGCGACCAGGCGTCCCTTCTCATCTGCTTGTCCCCTGCCCAGACCCAATATAATGCTGCGCCCTTAAGTTAGCCATTGGAAACCCTGTCCTATAATTTAGGCGTTGCCCGTTTAACCCAACGCCTTGCCGCTCTTAACGGATATGAAACTGGGCGATTATCCCCCGGGACATTTCATCAGCCATCATCAGGGATTGCAGCTAAATTTCATCATACACGGACACGCTGACCTGATAATCGCCCCTCAGCATGGTAACCGCCTCCTCCAGGACGAGATCCAAATGGGCAAACATCATCCTCTGCCATAATCTGCGCGACCAGAAAGGGTTAATGCTGCTCAAAAAATCCGCTATTGCTTCGGCATTGGCATACCAAAGCCTCTTGGCTTCTTGGGCGGCTTCTTCATCGCCCTCTTTGGAGGCGGTAATAATATCGGCGGCAAGCAGAAGATGTTCCTGCAGCAGTTCGCGGAATTGAGCTGCAGTTCTCCTGCCGTAAAAAGGGCTCAGGCCCATTTCAAAGTCCTCGGGATTGCGCAGCAATCTGGCTACCACCGGCTCCACATCCGGCAAAGCAAAGACCAGGCTGGAGATGGTTGCCCTGGTCCATACATCGTGTTGCTCCCATAACAAGCGAAAAGTATTCATCAATTCTAATTGGGCCCTGGTAATTTTGTCCGGAAAGTTCTCTGGATTCATTCTTTCACCTCCCCTTTTTCAGTATATGGCCCCAGGGCCCAAACCGGGTAAAACCAGACTCTGTGCATTCCCCCCAAGACAAATGGCCAGGGGGCCTCCCCTGGCCATGCTACCTTATTCCTTTGTGCATATATTCCACATGTGGTTGAGGGGCCCGCTGCCCTGCCCCAAGTCCAGCATGGCCTTCAGGGCGCCGGTTATATACTCCTTGGCCCGCCCGATGGATGTTTCCAGGTCCATGCCTTTGGCGAGGTTGGAAGCGATGGCGCTGGACAACGTGCAGCCGGTGCCGTGGGTATTGGGATTGTCTACCCGCTCGCCGTAAAACCAGCGGTACAAGCCGTCGCGGTAGAGCAAGTCGTTGGCGTCGTTGATGTTGTGGCCGCCTTTGCACAGTACCGCACACCCGTATTCGCTGCTGATAATCCTGGCAGCGGTGAGCATGTCGTCGGGACCGGCAATGGTCATGCCGGCCAGCACCGAAGCCTCCGGGATGTTGGGGGTAATCAGGGTCGCCAGCCCAAACAGGCGACTTCTCAGGGTTTCCACTGCATCGTCCCGCAACAGCCTGGATCCGCTTTCGGATACCATCACCGGGTCCACCACGATGTTTTTGGCTTTGTAAAACTCCAGGCGCTCGGCAATGGTTTCAATCAGCCCGGCCGAGGCCACCATGCCAATTTTTACCGCGTCGGGGTAAATGTCGGTGAAAATGCTGTCCAGTTGCCGGGCCAGGAACTCAGGGGTTACTTCCATGATTCCGGTAACGCCGGTGGTATTTTGGGCGGTGAGGGCGGTGACGGCGCTCATGGCATATACGCCGTGGACAGTCATGGTCTTGATGTCCGCCTGAATGCCGGCGCCGCCGCTGGAATCGCTGCCTGCAATGGTCAATACCGTTTTCATCTGCCGCTTCACTCCTTTTCCCTGCGCCGCAGGGCGCCGGCGCAGGCAATCTTCTGCAAAACATCTGCGTCCAGCCTGCACAGCCAGACGTCGCTGACTTCCTTTATCCGTTGCCAATGGTCCTTGCTGGAATAATCGAAGACCCCCACCGCCCTGAAGCCCGCCCTTTTCGCCGTTTCGATGGCATGCAGGGCGTCCTCAAAGACCCAGGTGCGTTCCGGCGGCGTCCCCATGTATTCCGCCGCCGCCAGAAAGATGTCCGGCTTATCTTTGCCGGCGCCAACTTCTGTGCAGGTAAAGATCCGGGAAAAATAGCCGAGGGCTTCCAGCCTGGCCAGGGCTTTTTCCACCAGCTCGCGGGCGCTGGAAGTGGCCGCCGTAATTTTGATGCCCGCCTGCTTAAAAGCGGCCAGGCACTGGACGGCGCCTTCCTTCAACCGGACCTGGCGGGCGTAAAAATCCGTTATGGTCTCCACAATACCCGCCTGGATTGCGGCGGCGTCCATGTCCAGGTTGTACTTTTCCCTTAAATATTCGGCCCCTTCCGCCAGGGTCATGGCAAACATGGTCTTGCTCAGGCCCGGTTCGGCCGCCACGCCGATGCGGTTCAGGAACATTTCGGCGGCGTTTTCCCAGATGGGCATGGAGTCCAGTATCGTCCCGTCCAGGTCAAATATTGCCCCGGCAATCATTGCCCCACCATCTCTTCGGCCAGTTTGCGCAGCGTCGCCGCCGCTTCACGGATATCGGGCTGGGCAAAGATGGCGCTGATGACGGCAATGCCGCTGATGCCGGTACCCGCCAGCTGCAGGACATTGTCCTTGCTGATGCCGCCGATGGCCACCACCGGTATGTTCACCGCAGCGCAGATGCGCTGTAATTCTTCAAGGCTGACGTCCTCGGCATCGGCCTTGGAGCCGGTGGGGAATACCGCGCCTACACCCAGGTAGTCGGCGCCGTTTTTTTCAGCCAGCACCGCCTGTTCCACCGTCTGGGCGGACACGCCCAGGATTTTGCCGGCGCCGATGAGCCGGCGCACCCGACCGGCCTCCATGTCCTTCTGCCCCACGTGCACCCCGTCGGCATCTGCCGCCAGGGCTACATCGACGTTGTCGTTGACGATGAAGGGCACGCCGTACTTGCGGCACACCTCTTTGATAACCCTGGCCTCTTCCAGGAACAGCTGGGGAGCAAGCTCCTTTTCCCTGAGCTGGATTATGGTAGCGCCGCCCTGCAACGCCTTTTCCACCGCGGCGGCCAGCGTTTCCCCGCCCAGCCAGGACCGGTCGGTGACGGCATAGAGCAGCAGGTCTCTTTTATCTAATTTCATACTTGGCTCCTTTGGCCAGCGTGTCGCCGTCCATGCGGAAAATTGCATCGATGAGCCTGTTGCGGTACGTGGAGTTGCCGTCGGTGGGTCCCATGTTTTCCCAGCCGATTTCCCCCGCCAGGCCCATGGCGCAGACGGCGGCGGCAGCCGCCTCCAGGGGTTTGTCGGGGTTGGCAACCAGGAACGCCGCCAACAGGGCGGTGAGCTGGCAGCCTGTGCCGGTGATGCGGCCCATTTCCGGCCTGCCGTTCCTGATGACAAAACACCTGTCGCCATCGGAGACCAGGTCGATGGCGCCGGTGACGGCGGCGATGCAGCCCTCCTTGCGGGCAAATTCCTTGACAAAGGCTATGGCGCCGTCCAGGTTGTCCTCGGTGACGGCATCGGCCACATCGGCGTCGACGCCCTTGGTGCTGCCGGAGCCAAAGACCAGGGACTTGATCTCGGAAATGTTGCCCCGGACGGCGTCGGGCCGGATTTCCTGCAACAGCCGAATGGCCGTCTCGGTGCGCAGCTTGCTGGCCCCCGCGCCCACGGGATCCAGCACCACCGGGTGACCCAACTCTTTGGCCTTCCTGCCGGCGGCGAACATGGCGGGGATGGTGTCTTTGTTCAGCGTCCCGATGTTGATGGCCAATCCGCCGCAAAGGGCTGTGATTTCCTCCACTTCCCCGAGGTCATCGGCCATGATGGGGCTGGCGCCGCAGGCCAGCAATACGTTGGCGACGTCGTTGACGGTGACGTAGTTGGTAATGTTGTGAACCAGAGGCGACCTGGTGCGGACATTGACAAGGCATTCCTTGAGCATGTTTAACCCCTTTCCCACATATAGTATCCTGTGCATTATAAAAAAACTGCATAATGCCAATAAGCATATGCAGTACACAAGCCATATGTCCCTGCGTTGGCATTACCCACATCAGGTTATAAGGGTCTAAGCAATACAGCTTACTCTCAGCCTGCTTTGCGCAAGCTCCCCTTTGTATTGATTTACTAAAATTATAACTACAAACAGAGGGAAAATCAACCCGCGCAACCCTTTTTCACGTAATACTCCGGTCACAAAAGGCCGCTAATTTTACATTTCCATAACATTGGCCGACAGAGACAGGATTTATTAACTTGGTAGAGAAATAAAATATAACCCGAAACACGCCTTATTCCTCCCCTCTGCCGGGCCGTTCCGGCTTTTTTTATTTATCCGGCTCAATGGAAACCATGCCGGCGCCCAGCAGCGCTTTGAGGACTTCCCTGTCGTCCCGTTTTTGAGCCAGCGGCAGTTTGCGCACGAATTCCTCCATTTTTTCGGCGCTGCAACGCCGGACAACTTTGCGCCCTGCTATGGTAAAGACTTTCTCTGTCATCGCCGACGCCTCCTTCTTTTTTCTATAACTTTTCTGTCTCTCCGCCAAGATATGCACTAAAAAAGCCGCGGCGTATGATACAATATAGTATACTGACCGTGACAACCTGTGCCGGCCAATACCTGACAGACTCAGCGGTCTGGAGGTGGTTCAATGCAGTTGCCCAAATTGTCCGCCTACAAACGTCAAATTCAAACCGTCGGCGGTTTGGCGGCAGCGGCGGCGGTATTGACGCTGCTGCTCCTCACCTACCCCTGGCTGCAACTCCAGGCGGCCAATCAACTCATCGACGGGGAAAAGTACGCCCAGGCCGAAAAAATACTGCTCCGCCTCAGCACCAGAAAACCTGAATGGACCGAGCCCAGGTACAAACTGGCCGTTTGCCAGCTGCGCCAGAGCAAGGGCCGGGAAGCGGCGGCAACCGTAATCTCCCTAGCCGACACCAGCACGCTGGCCGACATGGACCTGGCCATGATTTTCTTGCAGGTGGCCGAACAGCTCATAAATACCGGCTACAGCGCCGAGGCCCTGGAGCTGGCCCAAAAAGTGCTGTTGGAGCGGCCTGACGACAAACTGCTGGCCCAGGCCGTGGTGGAAATCGGGTTTCTCATCGCAGAGCGCAGCGGGCTGCCCCTGAGCCTGGAGGCCCTGGACACAGCCCTGCCCCTGGCTGGGGACAACTGGCTGCTCACCCGCAAAGCCTTTAATATCCTGTTGGCCAAAGCCTTCGGGGCGCCCCCGGATTTGGCCGAAGCGGCGCTGGACGCCGCCCTGGAACTCTACCCCGACAACGTTCTGGCCATCACCGGAAAAGCAAAACTGTTGGGGCAGCGCAGCCATCCCCGGCAGGCCCTGGACTACCTGGCGGAAAAGGAACAGAATGTGTTGGACAACGTCACCGAGGATTACCTGGACGTCAAGCGCACCCTCATTTCCCAACTGGCCAGCATCGATCCGGAGGCCGACCTCCGCAAATACATCCAGGGCTTCTCCGAAAGCACCGTGCAAGAGATTGCCCTGCAGGGACTGGACAAAGCCTGGCGCCAAAACCTGTCGGGTAAACAATTCTACCAGCTGGCGGAGCATGTGCCCCAGGTAGTGTACCGGTATGCCCGCAACCTCATTGACCTTAAGCAATGGCAGGACGCGCGTACAGCCTTCAAAAATCTGCAGAAGCTGGACCCCAAGTATGCCAACTTCGACGCCCTGTTTGCCTTTTTGGATTCCAAACTGACTACTGCTATAGAAACGTTGCGATACTCCGGCTTCTTCCCCGATATGGCGGCAATTTCTCCCCGGGGCAACGCCCTGGCCATGCGGGTTTGGATGGACCTTTCTCACTCCGAAGACATGATGGTCTCCGACCTCCTGGTGGTCAATCTGGCCAACGGCCAGCGGGAATCTCTGGGCAATGCCCATATCTTTAAGTGGGACCCCGGCGGCAATTATCTCGCCTTTCTCACCGCGTCGCCCGCCGGCTCGGGCCGTTTGCACATATACGCTGTTGCCAGCGGCCAGCGCTTTTCTTCACCCCCCGATTACGACGTCTTCGACTTCAACTGGGCCGGGACCACCCTCATGGTCCAGGTGCAGCGGGGCAATGCCATCAGTTTGCTGCAAATGTCCCCGCCCAACTGGACCATAAGCGGAGAGCTGGATTGGACCCTCAGCGGCGCCGTCAACGGCGACCTGGCCTGGCTGACCGCCAGCAAAAACACGTTGGTTGTCCACAAATACCAGCAACAGCCCCAGAGAATCGCCCTGCCCAAAGAAATCGCCGCCATCAATCCCTGGAGCCCCAACGGGCGCCTGGCAATCATCGAAGACATAGCAAGCAAGAGCTGGATTTACGACTACCGCCGCAATGAAGTCACCGCCATTGAACTGCCGGGCAATTTTGCCGCCTGGGGCAGGGAGCAGGACATTTTCTGGTATTATCCGGTGTGGGATAAGTGGTATGTACTGGCCAGGCTGGACGCCAGCGGGAAAGTTGTGGAATACCTGCCGTACAGCTTTTCATATCCCAGTTACGACCTGACCATCTCCGCCAACCGCAACATCGTCGCTGTGGTGGAAGGCGATCAAGTGTTCATCCAGCGCCGATAGCAGGATTCTTGCCAATAACTGTTGAAATACCTGGACGAGGAGGTATGCACTTTGAAAAATGGGGTTTGTCCTCGCTGCCACGCGCAAACGGTGTACTCCAGCGAAAAAATCCGCAACAAGACCGGCAATGCCAGCACCATACCCCTGAGCTTTCTCCGCAGCATCCCCTTGGATAACTATGTTTGCACCAACTGCGGCTATGTGGAAAGCTATGTCGCCGAACCGGAGATGCTCGTTCACATAAAGGACATCTGGTCCCGGGTTGAGCCCGACCAAACAAACCCACAGTAATAACTGTGGGTTTGTCTTTTCACGGCATTAGTCATTCATCCCGCTTCCGGCCGAACCTTTTCTTCAACGCCAGTTCGGTGGGCGCCAGGCTGCCCAGCATTACCGCAATCTGCACCGCCATTATCACCATGAAGTAAGTCAGGTAATTCTCTTTGTTGGCCAGCAAAGCCAGGGCGACGGCGGTCAGGACCAACAGCGCCAGGCCGGAGTACAGCCACACCCGGGCGTGGTAAGCATGGGCAAAATCCCACGCCTCCTGGCTCTGCTTCGACCGGGGGGTCCTGTACCCGTACAGTTCATTGATCTCCCTGGGCGGGCTCTTCCTCCACAGCAAGCCGAAGAATACCATCGCAACAGGTATCAGAATGAGTGAAAGGGAAAGCGATAAAAAGTATAGCAAGACATTTCCTCCTGTTCTCGTGGACTATGTATGCTGTATTGTTTCTTCGCCGCGCCCCTGCTTTTTCCTCCAGTTCCGCCCGGCCAGGGTTTCCCAATTCCAGCCTTGGGAATATGATGGTGTACACCCCAGAAGGAGGCATGACATGCACAAGGAAAAATTGCCCCGGGCAGCCCTGGCGATTATTGAGGGCGGGCCCCTGGCCCCTCAAATCTCGGGAAAAGTGTTCTTCTATGACGCCCCCCAGGGTACATGGGTCTATGCCATGGTGGATGGACTGCCGAAATACCGACCCGGCCGCGGAAACCTCAGCCCCGTCGGCCCCCACGGCTTCCACATCCATGAGTTTGGCGCCTGCGCCGTGGGCGATCCCCATAACCCCTTCCAGGCGGCGGGAGGACACTGGAACCCGGACAACCAACCCCATGGCAATCATGCCGGCGATTTCCCGGTGCTGTTTTCCAACGCAGGAATTGCCCGGCTGTACTTCTTCACCAACCGCTTCAGGGTCCGGGAAATCATTGGCAGAGCCGTTCTCATCCACGAAAACCCCGATGACTACCGCACCCAGCCTGCCGGGAATTCCGGGCGGAGACTGGCCTGCGGCGTGATCCGCCCTTTCTTCATGGGAGGGCCGGAGGACCAGCCCGGATAATTTCTTTCCACTGGCATTTGCGCCATACGGACAGGCAAGACGCCCCCTGCACCGGGGGCGCCTTTACATTGCCCTTCAGAATACAGCGCCGACCGCACCTTGGACTGCGCCTTATCGCTTGTCCATGCTATTAATCAGCAGCTCATAGTACTGCTGGGTCGCTTCCGGCGACCGGGCCGAGAAGAAAATATAGAGATCGGGCAGCTCCAGGACGATGTACTGGGGCTGGTTTTTGTACACGTAGAGCTTGCTCCTGCCGTACCCCTTGAGGTTGAAATTGCCCAGGTTGTACCGGCTGGTGGAAGCTCCGTTGGTCCGGGTGCCGCCGGGCAGGGTGTCCACCATGGCTATAGAACGAATGTCGCTTAAGGGAAACTTGTACCCGTACAACGGGGCGTGAATCTCCACCTGGTTGTCCTGGATGGTCAGGGCAAAGTCGGCCGTATCCAGGCGCAGGAAGAGCAGGAACATGCCCAGGAGGAGGACCGGCACCCCAATCAACGTGCCGAAATAAACCAGCCGGCCCGTCCTGGTGCCCAGGTTTATGGTCTGGCCAATGCCGATGCGCTTGGGCACCAGCACCCTGCTGTCATTGGGGTTGTTGTACAAACCGCCGGTCCAGTAATAATCCTCATCTACAGTGATGGTCCGATCCCCGGTCAGAAGGCGGTTCTGGGTGTCCTGGATTTTGCTGTGGGTGACCAAAATGCCACTCAGGGTGGCCAGTATCATGCCGCCGACACCGACGATGCCCAGGATTTCATTGTAAGTGCGGGAGGCAATGAGAATAGTGGCCATGACCGCCACGTTAACCCCGGCCAGCACCGTCCAGCACAGCGACCAATACTTGATGGCAATCCTGGTCACCGCCATGTTAACCTCGGCATCTTCGCTGTAGGCCCTGGTCCGCTCCCGCACAGTCAGGGTATAGAGGAAATTGTACACCATCACCGCGACAACCGCAGTAATCCCCAGGGCAAGGAATTCTTTGGCGTAAGCCAGGCAATAAGCCAGAAGGAACGCGGCCGCCGCCAGGGAGGGCAGAAACCACAGCCTGGACACCGCCATCCTGGCCTTGGCCTTGGTTACTTCCAGATCCACTGTCACGGTATGGGTTTCACCCACAAGCCAACCCTTTTCCCGCTTCAGGCTTGCCAGGCGGCCGCTGTACACCTTCACCGCCCAATTATAGGCCACGAACATGGCCGCAAACCAGGCGAACACGAAAAGGATTACCATTGACGGCATGCGGATAAACGCCAGCGCCGGAACAGGCGCCAGGGAGGCCAGGAAGATTAAAAGGCAAGTCTTCTTGAACTTCCCGACGATTTCCAGCACCCCGGGCTCCTGGTGCACCTCCCGGGGCAAAGTGATGTTGAGGATAACGTTGTTATTCGGTTTTGTCGCCGTCTGCAGGCTGATGAAAAAGACAAAGGCCATGGTAACGGTCAAAGCAATTAAAAAGATACCCACTCTAACTACTAAATAGAAATGCCGCACCAGCAAGACCAGAGCTATCAGCAGGGCCACAGCAAACAGCCACTTATTGACCCTCACCGTGAAATAGGGCTTGGGCTTCTTGCCCGCTTCCCCGGCATTTTCGCCGGAAGCCGGGGCTCCTTTTTTCTCCAACTGTTCCACGCTAACCCCTCCTTTTCCAGTACTATGTTATTGTCAGTGTGCCTTCAGTACAAAGCATAACCAGCTGTCTCAGACGCCACTTTATAAGCGCCAGTCTATGCACTGAGGGCAAGGATAATTCTCCTGGCCAGGCCAACCAGCTCAGAAAACTCCTCACCTGTCAGAGGTCCATGACTCCATTTTTTATATAACTGCAACGCCCTCTGCAGATCCTCAGCCTGGGGGAGGTCCGGAAACTCTTGACAAAACGCTTTCACGCACTCTTCCTTTGCACTTACATACCGGCCACGGCCGGATAAATATGTACAGACGCCCCTGAATATAAGGTTAAAGGTCATCGCTATCCCCTTATCTCCTGCCGGAGGAGGGAAAGCGAGGAGTTCTTTCAGTTGCTTAAGGGCCTCTGTTGCCGACTTTTCGACCTCTTCCCGGGTGGGCCCGGGCAATCGGGACCTTATATCTTCGCCATACAACAACTTCCCGGTGTTGATGAAATTCCAGTATTCGTACCCTGCGCCCAGAAAGGAGCAACCGTCCTCAATTTCTTTCAAAGTAGTAAAGCTGACTCCCACCGGGGACGGGTGGATTGCAGCTACGCTCTTCAGCATTGTCCTCCCCAGCTCTTCTGCATAGGCCTTTATGTCATCCTCCAGCTCTGCATCCTTTTCAGCCGTTACTGCATAGAGGTCTATGTCACTGCGTCCAGGCACAAAGTCGCCCCGGGCAACACTGCCGCCTAAGTACAAAGCCAGAAGATTGGGGCAACGCTCCCGGCAAAAGGACCGGATTTTATCGACAACCGCGAAATAATCTTGCCTTGTTTCCATTTTTCCACCTGCTTCGCACTTCCATGACTATGTAGATTATTCTCCCTAGATGTAACAAATTCCTCCACAAACAGTTGAAACTTTTCTGCCCATGGGGGGCGGACAAATAAAAAACCTCCGCTAGTGCAGAGGACAGATAATTAATTATCCGGGTTCCTTTACCCGGCATTCAATTACCAACTCACAACTTAACCGCCCCGGTTCTGAATGCCTCAATCATCTCGCCGGTGAGGCTGGGGGATTGGCCCACAGGCGGGATATCTTCTCTCTTCAACCACACCGCCTCGGCCAGCTCATCTTCCTGGAGTTTGACGGTACTGTCCCCGTCCAGCTCGGCATAAAAGCCGGCAAGCATTGTAGAGGTAAACGGCCAGGGCTGGCTCTTGTAATAATACAGGTTCTTGACCTTCAGCCCTACTTCCTCCTCGACCTCGCGGCGGACTGCCTGCTCCATGCTCTCCCCTATTTCACAAAAGCCGGCCACAAGAGCATACCGGTTGTGGGTCTGGCCTTTGTACTTGGTCAACAGCAGGCGGTCCCCATCATAAACAGCCACGATGACGCTGGGAGAAATCGTCGGGTAGACCTGAAAACTGCAAGCCTGGCAAAAAAGCATTCGCTCCTTGGTCGACCGCAGCATCTTGCCGCCGCAGCGGCTGCAATAACGGTGGTTGCGATACCATCTGTACAGCTGCCATCCCACCGCGCCCGCAAAAGCGCGCCAGTGCTGCCATTCAGCCCGGAATCTGGTCACAGGCACATAAACCCAGCCTTCTGCTGAGTCCAGTCCTGATTCCTCGACCAAGTAGAAGCAGACATCATCCACTGCGAAAAGATACTGCGCATTATCCCTGAGCTGCGGATAATCCCGGGCGAAATCTGCAAAAGACGGATACCAAAGCCTGTCCGCCCCTTCCTTGGCCAGCACATTATCCCCCTGATAGGCAAAAAACACATCTTCAGGCTCTGCTTTTCTGCTCAGGTATGCATTATTAAAGTTCCTCGGCTCCAGCTCATGGATCATCTCATTTCCCCCAGCATCACCCTTATGGTTACAGCAGCTGACAGGCACAGCTTCTTGGGCAATAGCGTTGCGTTTTAGCCGAAACAATTATCCAGCGCTTCAAGGGCCTTGGCGATGCCGTCATTATCGTTGGTATCGGTGATGTAATTCGCCCAGGCCTTGAGGTTGTCGCTGGCGTTGCCCATGGCCACAGAGAATCCTGCTTTTTGGAAGAGCGGGATGTCGTTGTCGTAATCCCCGAAGGCACAGACTTCCTTAAGGGGGATACCGTAGAATTCCGCCACCCGCTCAATTCCAGTGCCCTTGTCTACCCCCGGGGGAATTACTTCAAACATGTTTTCTCCGCTTATAGTGTAGGCCAGCTCCGGTTCTCCATCCAGAAACTCCTTGAGCAAAGCCAGTTGCTCCCGGTCCCTGGTGCTGGTGATATAGTACACCAACTTGTAGACCGGGCTCCCGTCGTAATTGCCGAAGTCCTTGTCCAAGTCCAGAACAGGCACTACAGGCAGGCCCCGTTCGGCAATCTTTTTTTGGTAGCTCAGGAAGACCGGGGTCCGAAAACTGCCCGGGGTTATATAAAAAGCATTGGCAGCCTGCACGCAGAGGTGCAAGTCAATGTTACGGGTAAAGGCAGCCAGCCTTTTTAGCGCACCGGGGTCTATGGTCTTGCTGAATACGATGCTGCCGTCGACGCTGTTGACCACCAACGCTCCGTTGCAGCCAACATACGGCCCCTGGATACCCAGTTCAAGGACATACAGCTGTTGCATATAGGAAATGCGCCCGGAACAGATCGTAATTTTCACGCCCCTGCTGCGCACCTGATCAATTTTCTCCAGGGTGGTCTTACTGATGTTTCCGGAACTGGTTAACAGCGTATCGTCCAAATCAAAGGCAATTAGAGATATCTTATGATTATAAATCTGCATGCGACTTCTCCTTTTTCTGTGCTGTTGCTCCTGCCGCAAGGCAAAGGTCCTTTTGACATTGTATCACAGCAGTCAAATATATTCAGCCCCTCCCAGTGCTGCGCCACCGGAAACAGGCTCGCACTAAAAGGGACAGGGGGCCCTGTCGGCCCCCTGGGTATGCACTGGGAAATTTTCGTTGCTCTACTGAAGCTCCTGAACAGGATTTCCGGTGTCCAGCTTGTTCATCATCAAGGCCAGCTGCAAACCAGTGGCCGCATAGCAGTACACAGGGATAAAGATGATGAGCGCAACCGGATGCCAGAGCCATTATGCCCATTTTCTTTTTCATTGCCACGGGAACTACCGGCCCCATTGGACAGCCTTCAATAATTACTTCTCCTGCTTGAATATCCAGCTGACCGGTCAAAATCTTTAGCAGTGTCGTCTTCCCGGCAGCATTGGGTCCTAACACCGCAAAGAAATCTCCTTTATTGACTGAGAAACTGATTGAATGCAACACTATTTTATCGGTGTATGCAAAGCTTAAGTTGGATATTACCAGCATTCGCCTCAACCTCGTACTAACAGCTCGATAAATTCGCCTTTGTTGCGGCACTTGCCTTTTCTGTATTTTCTAATTACGCTGTAGCTGCCTTCATAACCGGGGGAATCGGAAATTTGGATTTTCGGCCATAAAAGAGATGGCAACTGTTGAATTCTTGCATTCTGCAAGATTTCAGGAGGTAATAGTTTCCCCGACTTCTTAACTTTCATGACCAGAATTTCATTGGCACTCGTCAAAAAGATAATCAGCTGTTCCGGAATATTGTAGAAAGGTATAAATCTGCCTAATCCCTCTGTCTCTTTCAGCGTAATAACGTAATCAATAATATCTGCCTTGGGGAAAGTTTTTTTAACGCTGTTTATATAGAAGTCTGACATTGCTTTTCCTCCTCTCGACCTTACTGGAAATTCTTAACCGCACTCTTATAACTTTGACTGCAGTCCTCAGTGAGCCGTCCAATCAGCAACTCCCCCTTAAAACAGTCAAGTTGGTTACCTGGCAAAAATTATATCATATTTGCTAAATTTGAAACCTGGACCTAATTCCGGATTATCTGTTTTCGCCCGAAGCCATCCCGGATTAGAGCCGGTATGGGCACAGCACTTCTCCCTGACTGGATACGTAATCTCGCCCGCTAACAAATAACTGCCGCCCGGGCCTAATCCCGGGCGGCAGTTATTACCTCAGCATGCTGCTGTTGTTGAGGACGGGAATGCTGTAGAGGAAAAGCACGTCCTGGTTGGGACCGAACTGCAGTTTCTCTCCCAGCTGGTCGCCGGGGATGTAGCGCAGGTCCACCAGGTGAATCCGGGCATACCCCTCCACCAGCAGGGGGGCCAGGCTGCTGGCAAAGGAATCACGGAAGATGACCAGCTCCCGGTCGTCGGCAGCGCTGCTGTTCTCGATGGTGATGATCGGCACGGGTCCCGACAGGAAGAAATTGTAGGGGTTGAGGCTGGAAAAGAGTTCCGGGTTGTAGATTCCGCCCAGGTCCCTGCCGTCCTGGTCCCACACCCGGACTGCTTCCAGGACGGGATTGGTCAGGTACGTGATGGTGTCCGGGGCCAGGGGCAGGCCGCAGCGTGCGTAGTAGGCGCCGTAGAACGGGTACAGTTCGTGCCGCTGGTATTCCCTCTGCACCGGCTCCCTGCCCATGCGGGCCAGGATTGTGTCGGCCAGGGGGATGAGCCGCTCCTGGCGCCAGTGGCCGTCGGTGCGGTAGTAGTCGGCAATGGTCAGCTCAGCAAACAGGTCAATGTACGTCCACCCGGGGAGGTTTTCCCGGAGGATGTCCAGCATCCGCTCATAGTCCGGGGCCAGCCAGCCCCTTTCCGCCGCCACGTAGCAGTTCTTGTCGGGGACGACGGCATAGTACACCGGCTGCCCCGCCAGGTAACGGGAATACACCTCCCGGAACTTTGCCGCCGCGGCGCGGACGGAATCCTCCCGCAGCGGGTATTCCCGCAGGTAAATCCCGTTCCCCAGCACCTGGACGCCGTTATGCTCTTCGAGCCGGAGGAGATAAAATGCCGTCAGCGCCTTCAGCCCCCGGAACCGATCCCGGAGGGGAAACTGCTCCAGGGCGTATTTTTCGTACTCCAGCGCCATCCTGCCGCTAAAAAGCTTTTCCCGGGAAAATTCCGGCCGCCTGAAGGTCCTCCCCTCGGTATAGGAGATTTCCCGGTGAGGCAGGAGGATGTGGGCCAGCATAAACCCGGCGAGGACCAGGATAAAGCTAAGGCATATTGCTTTGTGCTTCCAATCCTTGGCCATGGCTGTTCCTCCTCGGGATTACAGTTTAAAGAAGGCATAGGGACTGAAGTAACCGTCGATTAAGCAGCCCGTTGCCAGCAGGAACAAAGCGATGAGCAACACGGGCTCCAGCAGGCTGAGGGCCCTCTCTCCCGCCCTGCTCCGGCGCACAGCGGCTGCCAGCCTGGGCAACAGGGGCACAGCGCCCAGGGCCGCCAGCACCAGGGTAAAGGAAAACGAGCGCAGGTAAAAAATGGTCTCGGGGCTGGACCAGGGCAGACCGGCCAGGCCCAGCATGCCCCGCAGGCTGGCCGGGCCGCCCTGGATTCCCTGCGCCCGAAACAGGGTAAAGTTCACCACCAGCACCAGGAGGACGTATACATGTCCGGCGCACCGGGGCAGGCGGTTGAGGACCCGGCCCAGGGAAAGCCGCTCCAGGAGGATGAGGCCGGCAAAGACCAGCCCCCACGCCAGCATGTTCCAGCCCGGCCCGTGCCACATACCCAGCAGGACACCCGCCGCCAGCAGGGCCGCTGCCTCCCGGGCCCTGCCAGCGGTCCTGCCTGCCAGGGGCGCGTAAATATAATCCCGCACCCAGGTGCCCAGGGATATGAACCACCGCTGCCAGAACCCTGTGATGCTCCGGGCCGCCAGGGGATAGTTGAAATTCCGGGGCACATGGAAGCCCAAGATGCGCAACAGCCCCAGGGCCATGTCGCTGTGACCCGACAGGTCGTAGTAAATCTGGAGCACAAAGGCCGCTGCCGCCAGCCAGTGGAAGAGGACGGTGGGCTGCTCCAGGCGCGCGCAAATATATCCCACCTGGGCCAGGGTGTTGCCCAGGATTACCTTCTTGGCCAGGCCGATGACAAAGGTGCGGATGCCGGCGGCGGCGCCGGCCCAGGAATGGCCGCGTTGCCGCAACTGGCCTTCAATCTGCCGGTAAGGAACAATGGGCCCGGCAATGAGGACGGGAAACAGGCAAACATAGGCGGCAAAGTCGGAGAAACTGCGCTGCACCACCGCCCGGCCCCGGTACAGGTCCAGGCAGTAACTCAGGACCTGGAGGGTGAAGACGCCTACGCCCAGGGGGAGCAGAAATCGCAGGGCCGGCTCGGCCCGGAAAAATGAATTTGCGTTGGTCCTGAGTATATCTGTATACCTGACCAGAAACAAAAGCCCCGCGTGCACCGCCAGGGCCGAAAGCAGCGGCACAGTTTGCCAGCGCCGGCCCCGGGCCTTTTCAATCCACAGTCCGTGACCGTAGCCCGCCAGGGCGGCGGCAGGCAGCAGCGCCCAGCAACGGGGCTCGCCCCAGAAAAAGAATACCAGGCCGGCCAGGCCCAGCACCGGGTTCTTGAGGCACCGGGGCACTGCAAAATATAGCATGAGAGTCAGGGGCAAGAAGAAGTACAAAAAGCTGGCGCTGGTAAAGGGCATAATGCACCTCCAAAGACATAAGGGCCGGAGACCGGCCCTTACTGCTGTTCAATCCCGGTATGTTAAATCAGTTCTTCAGGGACAGGAAGGCCTGGTGCAGATCCTGGGCGTCGGTATCGCTCATAATCAGGATTACGATATCCCCGATGCTGTCCACGATGATGTTGTCGGGGTCGACGCCGACGCATACCCATTTCTGGGGATTAACATTGTCCTTGATGTCCTGCTTGAGCTGCTCGATGTCGGTACCTTCGCCCACCCGCAACAGGCAGAGAGCGTAAGCTCCGGGCTGAATCATGGGCTCGGAAACAATGCCTTCTTCAAACTCCAGGCCGGCCTTGCCCAGGTGGTATTCCATGTTTTCATCGGTAATCTCGGAGACGATCAGGCCGTCCTTGGCAAAGGACTTAAATTCGTCGCTGAGGCCTTCGTAGGCATAGATGCGCTCCAAGATCTCTTCCAGGCTGCCTTCCAGGTCCTCGCCTTCGCCGTTGCCGCCGTTGTTGCCCCCTTTGTCGGAATTGCAGGCAACCAGGGCAAAGGTAAGGATGAAGATTACAGATAAGGTGAACAGTCTTTTCATGCCGATTCTCCTTTACTGTATGTTTACAGGAACTTCCTGCCGCTGTCCAGCTTAGCAAAGAGGAGGTTAAGATTTGGTTAAGTTGGCAGGGAAATGATGAACAGGGTTCCCTGAGCTTCGGCACTCCTCACCTCTACCTTGTACTTGTGCTGGTCGAAGATCTGCTTGGCCAGGGCCAGACCCAGCCCGCTTCCCCCCAACTGGCGGGAACGGGAGGCGTCGACGCAGTAAAAGGGCTCGAAGACCTTGTCCACGTGGGGGGCGGGGATGCCGATGCCGGTGTCGGCGACGACAATCTGCCCGTCCCGGCAGCTGATGTCGATACGGCCGCCGTCACGGTTGTAGCGGATGGAGTTGTGGATGATGTTGCGGAAGGCGCGCTTGAGCAGCGCCCGGTTACCCACCAGTACCGTGTCGCCGCTGACAGCAAAGACAATGCCCCGCTTGTCGCTTTCCGGGGCCAGTTCCGCCCGGATCTCCTCCACCAGCTGGCGGAAGGAAAAACGGGCGCAAAACTCCCGGCACTGGACATTGAACATAAGCAGGTCCTCAACCAGGGCCGACATGCGCCAAGCATTTTCCTTAATCGCCCTGATTGCTTCCCGGCAATCCTCGATGCTGGGTTCTTCGTCCAGTTCCAACACCTCGATGTTGGCCAGGATTGCCGTCACCGGGGTCTTGAGCTCGTGGGCGGCATTTTGGACAAAGCGCTTCTGGGCCTCGAAGGCGTCGTGGAGCTTGCCCAGCAGGTTGTTAAAGGAGCGGGCCAGCCGCGCCACCTCATCCCTGCTCCCGGGCACCGGGACAGGCTCGGCCAGGTTGTTGACGTCGATGCTCTCAATGCGCCGGCTGAGCTCGCTGACGGGCCGGATGGCTTGCCGCGCCAAAAACCAGGCAGCGCCCGCGCCTATGGCTGCGGCGGCGGCCAGCCAGATTAAGCTCTGACGGGCAAAAGCCCGGCGCTCTTGCTGTGCCGCGTCGGCGGCGAGCCTGTACAAATCGGCGGCCATGCCCCCGGCGGTAACCTCCCCCTGTTCCCCGGCCCCAGGCCGGAATGTGTCCCCGGCGCTATGCACCAGGGCGCCGACCAGAAGGCCGCACACCGCTATGCAGACCAGGGCGGCCAGCGCCGCCACCCTGGCGCGAAGGGATGCTTTATTCCACATAGTATCCCTGCCCCCTCACGTTCTTAATGATGTCTCCGGGCAGCTTCTTGCGTATAGAGGCGATGTGCACCCGCAAGGCGTTGGAAAACAAATCTGCATTGCTGTCCCAGACATGCTCCAGCAGAGTCTCGTTGCTCACCACTCTGCCCCTGTTGATGAACAAGTACTCGAGAATGCCGTATTCCTTCCTGGTTAAGGGGATTTCCTTCCCCCGGCAAAAGACCTTTTTCAGCGCTGTATCCACTGTAATGCCGGATACGGTAATCGTGGCGCTGATGACGGAAAAATCCCGGCGCAACAGGGCCCGCACCCGGGCCTCCAATTCCCGGAAGTGAAAGGGTTTGGCCAGGTAATCGTTGGCGCCCAGGTCCAGTCCCAGAACTTTGTCCTCCACTTCGCTGCGCGCCGAGAGGATGATGATCCTGGTCTCGGGATCTTCTTTGCGGATTTCCTTGAGGACTTCGATGCCGTCCAGTTTGGGCAGGTTGAGGTCCAGGACAATGACGTCGTAAAAGGAGCTGTAATAGCGCTCCAGGGCCTCTTCACCGTCGCCGGCCGCGTCCACGGCGTAGCCCAGTTTGGCAAACCCCTTGCACAGAGCCTTCTGCAGGGATAATTCATCTTCGACGATCAACAGCTTCACTTGCATCCCCCCTGCGAGAATTATATTGTACCCTATGGAACGTTAACTCCGGGTTAAGAAAGGCTTAAATTTCGGCGAAGATATCCTGCACCGGCAGGGCCAGCCCCGCGAACACCGCCGACGCCACGGTATCTCCTTCATGGCAAACGGTAAATTTGCCGATCTCCCGTTCCGGGGTAAAAGCGTAATTCAGCACCCGCCTTTCCTCGGGGTCGGCAATCCAGTATTCGGCGACGCCGCTCTTCATGTACAGCTGCAGCTTGGCAGACAGGTCCTTGCTTCTGGTAGCAGGGGAAAGCACTTCAACTATCAGCGTCGGAACGCCGCAGTACGTGCCGCCCTCGATTTTGTCCTTGTCGCAGATGACGACGACGTCGGGCTGCACCACATTGGAGTCCTCTTCGAACTTGGTGGCAAAGCCGAAAAGGCGCACGTCCAGGGGCGCCGTCAGAGACTGGCAGGGCTTGCCTTTAAAATAATTGTGGAAACGCCAGGCAATCTCATTGACCACCACCTGGTGGGCGTAACTGGGGGAAGCCAGGAGATAGACCTCGCCGTCTATCAGTTCGAAGCGCTGGTCGGAGGATTCCACCAACGCCTGGTATTCTGCATATGTAATCTTCCGGGTGGTCTTGCAGTCCTTGGCCTCCTCGTGGAGGATGGCGAAATCCGGCTCGGCATACCGGCTCATCCTGGCCACCGCTTTGCCGTTCTTGAGGATAATAATATCCTCCTTTTCCAGAAGGGCAAGGTACTTGCCAAAAGCATTCTGCAGATCTGTGGAATTGACCCGCACAGTACCACCTCCTGCGCCCAGTATAAAAGAAATTAGCTATTGGCTCAAGAAATTAATAGCTAATTTGTCCGGTATAAATCCCTGTTCCGCTCTTTCCCCGTCACCCGCACTGTATTTTTAAATCCCTCCCCACGGGCAAGGAAGTACAGTTATAATATTCCCACGGGGAATGCCCATGGACTTCCCCGCCCGGGCTTCACGCCCAGAACAGCCAAGAAGGTGAGCGGTGTGAAAAAGAAACTGGTCCTGGCCAGTCTGGCCCTCCTGGGCGCCGGCCTTTTTTGCTGGTGGCAGAACAACGGCCTGGTCGTCACCGAGATGGAGTACATCAATGAGAAGGTGCCCCCGGCCTTTGCCGGCTTTCGGATTGTACAGGTCTCCGACCTGCACAACAAGGAATTCGGCAGAGGCAACGCCCGCCTGCTGGCGGCAATCCGCGAAGCCCGGCCGGACCTGGTGGTCATCACCGGAGACCTGGCGGACAAGAGACAGACCAATGTCGAAGTGGCCCGGTCCTTTGCCGCCGAGGCGGCCAAAATTGCACCGGTCTTCTATGTGGCCGGCAATCACGAACAGGGCCTGGACTATGGGGAATTTCGCAACCTGCTCGCAGCGGCTGGGGTAACGGTGTTGGACAACGCCGGCATCACTCTGGAACGGCAGGGAGAACATGTTGCCCTGCTGGGCCTGGCCGATCCCGCCTTTCTGGACTATGCCCTTGATGCTGAAGAAATCTTTGCCCGCAACCTGGCCGGCCTGATGGCAGGCCACGCGGGGATGTTCACCGTATTGCTCTCCCACCGGCCCGAAAAAATAGACATATATTCCGCCCAGGGCATCGACCTGGTCTTTGCCGGCCATGCCCACGGAGGCCAGTTCCGGTTGCCCCTGATCGGAGGTCTGGTGGCCCCGCACCAGGGCCTGTTCCCCAAGTACACCAGCGGCATGTATGAGGAAGGCGATACCGCCATGGTGGTAAGCCGGGGGCTGGGCAACAGCATCTTCCCCTTGCGCCTCTTCAACCGGCCGGAGCTGGTGGTGGTGACACTGCGCAGAGAATAGAAAACCGGCCCAAAAAATAAAGGACGGGTTGCCCCAACCCGTCTTTGTGCATTTAATTCTGTTTGGCTCAGGCGGCCAGTGCACAGCACTGATACGCCAGGTCCCATCCCTCTTTTCCACCGTCAGGGCCACTGCCCTCCTGGCCGCCTCGCCGCTGCTGGTCACTTCCACTATTGCCCCGTCGACTTGATATGTGTTGCCGGCGCCCCGGGTAATCCGGATTACTTCAATGCGTTCAGGCCAGGGACTGGACGCTCTGCGCCCGGGAGCACTGCCGGGATTGTGCACCCACTCCTCCAGCAGCTCGGGGGTTACATACTCCCCGTACTGCCGGCGCATGCTCTCTGCCACAACCTCTGCCGGCGCCAGGAGAGAGACGTGCTTTAAACGCAGGCCAAATTCCTCTGCCAGCCTGGCCACTTTAACTTCATCCGGGTCCGTGGCGGAGCTGGGAAAAGCAAGGAGCATAATGCCCAGCAAGCCCAGTGCAATGCTGCGCAGCATAAATTACCTCCCCGGGCCGGCGCTCGTTTGTTATACATACCGGCCCCGGAGTTAGTATTCCCTTTTTCGGTACTTGCCTGTCAGCCTGGCTAGCGCACCTGTTTAAACCTGGAACCCAGATGGGTGCGCAAAGCGTTGCGAAGCTGTTCGATCGCTTCTTCCGCCATGGCAGCCTTGGGCAACAGGAAGGCCTGTCCCCTGGCTATGTACAAGTAGAACATTTCTTTGTTCTCATACGCCCTATGCAAAGCAGTGTACTGGGTTGTGGACTGGCCAGAGTGATTTTCTCTGTGGGCCTCGGTAATGAAGTGGTCAGAAAACAGCCGCACCGTCTGCTTAAATGCCGCCAATGTGTTCTTATAGGCTAGTTTGGGCAAACCATAGTCCATGAGTAACTTTAAGCCCAGGACAACCAGAAAAAGAATTAAATAAAACTGCAATCTCAGCCCGGGGCAAAGTAAGAGCAACAGGCCGGTCCCTATGATGCCCACTGCCAGAAGGATATAAACAAATGCCGACAAATATTTCAGAAACCCTCGGTTGCTGTGAAACTTGAAAAACTTGCGGTACAAAGAATAATCCATGTCAAACTCTACCACCACGAAGGGTTGCTCCATTAAGAACACCTCCATATATTTCTAACCTGATTATGTATTTTTTGTCGGAATGCCGGCCCGTGGAATACTTTGCCTGGCTCCTGTATACTTTAGGTAAACGGAATTTTGTCCGGGCGGCGCCTGCCCGGGAAATGGCGGTACGGCGCGGCCCGGCGCATTAAGCAAAGGAGTGAAGTAAGTGGAAAAAGTTGTCGAGCGCTTCTTGCGGTACGTTGCGATTGACACCCAGTCGGATCCGGAATCGTCTTCTTTTCCCAGCACCGCGAAGCAACTGGACCTGGCCCGGTTGCTGGTCCGGGAACTGGAAGAAATCGGCATGCAGGACGTCACCCTGGATGAAAACGGCTATGTCATGGCCACGTTGCCTGCCAATGTCCGCCAAGACATTCCCACCATCGGCTTCATCGCCCACATGGACACCAGCCCCGACATGTCCGGTAAGAACGTGCGCCCCGTCCTGGTGGAGAACTATGACGGCGGCGACATCGTCCTCAACCGGGAAAAGAACATAATCCTCTCCCCGGCGGATTTCCCCGACCTCAAAAACTATGCAGGAGAAACTTTAATCACCACCGACGGGACCACCCTGCTGGGCGCCGATAACAAGGCGGGCATAGCGGAAATCATCACCGCCATGGAGTACCTCCTCACCCATCCCGAGATTGAACACGGAGAAATCAAGGTGGCCTTTACCCCCGACGAGGAAATCGGCCGCGGGGCGGACCGCTTCGACGTCGGGAAGTTCAATGCAGCCTTTGCCTACACCGTCGACGGCGGTCCCCTGGGCGAACTGGAGTACGAGAACTTCAACGCCGCCTCGGCCAGGATTCGCATTCAGGGCCGGAATGTCCATCCCGGCTCCGCCAAGAACAAGATGGTAAATTCCATGCTCATCGCCATGGAGCTCAATTCCCTGCTGCCCCCCGGAGAAAGGCCGGAGTATACCGACGGCTACGAGGGCTTTTTCCACCTGACCGGCATCAACGGCGACGTGGAAGAGACCAGGCTGCAATACATCATCCGGGACCACTTCCGGGACCTGTTCGAAAAGAAGAAGCAGGTCCTCAGGGCAGCGGCGGACTTCCTCAACCTCAAGTACGGCTCCGGTACGGTAGAGCTGGAGATTACGGACACGTATTACAACATGAAGGAAAAGATCGAGCCGGTGCTGGAAATCGTTGACCTGGCTAAAAGGGCCATGGAAGAAGTGGGGGTCACGCCGCTCATTACCCCGGTCCGGGGCGGCACCGACGGGGCCAGGCTGTCCTATATGGGCTTGCCCTGTCCCAACATCTTTGCCGGCGGCCACAACTACCACGGCAAGTACGAGTATATTCCCGTCAGTTCCATGCGCAAGGCCGTGGAGGTCATCCTCAAAATCATTGAACTCCACAGCCGGGCCTGAATATTAATTACCCATTGGGAATCACCCAATGGGTAAACTTTTAAAAATCACGATTTCCACGCTGACGGGCAGGGGTTCCTGGCTTTCGGTGATGAAACTGACCTTAACCGCATATGTTCCCGCCGCCAGCTCGATGTTGTTTTGGCCGGATACCTCCCGGACGGTGGTGCTGTACACCTCCTGGCCATTCACGCTGGATATGACCACTTGGGTCAGCACACCCTGGGCGCTCTGGATGCTGAGATCCAGCACATAGGTCCCGGCCTCCTCCACGGTGAAGTCCAGCTCCTGACCGGGGGTATCCCGGTTTATTTCCTGGGCAAAGGTGGTTTCGAAGACCAGCTCCATTTCATCCAACAGGTCCATGACCCCCTGGACAATGAGGGTGAACCCCGTTATCGCCACTACCACCGCCGTGATGATGGCGGTGGCCCACACCGCTTTGGAAACAGGCCTGGCTCTGCGCTCCTCTTTGGCCAGCAGCAGCCGGCTGCCGCCCATGAGCAGGAAAGGTGCCACAACAGCCGGGAGCAACAGTATCCCCAATGATGCCAGGGGCAGGGCCACCGTTTCGCCGCCAGGCGTAGCGTCGACAGTTAAGATCACGCTGAGGGCGTTGTTGACAAAATGGACCAGTATGGGCAGGAGCAGATTGCGCGTTTCCAGCATGATGTAGGTGAGCACGGCGCCCAGAATTGCCGTCGCCACAAAGCGCAGGGGATGCAGGTGAAAAAGCCCGAAAATAATCCCCATGGCAATAACCGTCGTCCACTTGCCGGCGTTTTTAAAGGTGTGGAAGATGAAGCCCCGGTGCAGCGCTTCCTCACAAACGGCCGGCAGCACCGCAATAATCAGGAGCCTGGCGGCAAAGGGCACGCTGGTGAATATGTCCACCATTTCCTCGCTGACATCGCCCATACTCTCGGGAAAGAAATATATGAGCACCGCAGCGGCGGTGAAAGAGAAGATATAGCCGCCCAGCCACAGCAGCAGGGCGCCAAATACCTGCCGCAGCGGCGGAATGCGCACCCGGAAAACTTCCCTTACATCCCACCGAAACAACAGGACCGGGACAACTGCCAGGAAAAGAAGCACCAATTCGCATAAGGCCGCTCCCCATGCCCCCCAGGCCAGCTGCAACGGCCCGAAGGTGAAAATCATTACTATCATGACTAAGATAAAATACACTATGCCCATGTACGCCCTGGGCCGGATGCCTTCGTTCATCTTTGCATTCCCTCCATTTCTGCCTGTTGACTACCATTTTTCGAGACATCCCGCCCTTTTTCCTCCCAGGTTGGGAGAAAAAAGCAAAAAAAGCAGAAAAAAGTAAAAAGACGGCGCCTGACCGCAGCCAGGAGCCGTCTTTGTTGTGCTTAACGGGCGAGTTACTCGATAATCTGCAATTCCTTGGTGTAAGAGTTGAGAACCTCAACGCCGTCTTCGGTGACCACCACCAGGTCCTCGATGCGCACTCCCCACTGTCCCGGCAGGTAAATGCCGGGTTCGATGGAGAAGCACATGCCCGGCCGGGCAATGGCGTCGCTGACCGCGCTGCAGTCCGGCGGCTCGTGGACGTCGAGGCCGATGCCGTGGCCAAGGCGGTGGGTGAAGTACCGGCCGTAGCCGGCGTCTTCGATGACCTTGCGGGCGGCGGCATCGATGTCCCTAAGGGGAACGCCGGGTGCCACGGCAGCTATGCCGGCCAGGTTGGCCTGCCGGACAATTTCATAGACCCGCTTCTGCTCGTCGGTGGCCGACTTGTAGAAGACCGTCCTGGTCATGTCGCACCAGTAACGGTTGACGGGCGCGAAGATGTCCAGAATGACGCTGTCGCCGGGCTTCAGGGTGGCGGGCCCGGATTCGTGGTGGGGTTCACTGCAGCCCGCCCCGTAACACACCAGCTGGGGCAGGGCGGCGTCGGCACCGTGCTTGACGTGCAGTTCGCCGATAATCCCCACCATCTTGCTCTCGCTGATGCCCGGGGCCAGGGCGGCAATGGCCTCGGCCATAGCGGCATCGTTAACCCGGGAAGCTGCCCGCATCAGCTCGATTTCCTCGGCGTCTTTGTACATGCGGGCGTCGTCCACCGCTGCCGAACCCAGCACCGGTTTGGCGCCGCCGCGTCTGGCCATCAGTTCGATGAGGAACCGGGCAGGCCAGGCTTTGTCCACGCCCAGGGGGCCGTCGGCCACTGCTTCGGCCAGCATGCCGATGGCATCTTCGCCGTCACTGTGCCAGACAATTTGCAGTCCTTCCTGCCCCGCCAGCGGAAAGAGCCGGTTGTTGAAAAGCGTTGCGCTGCCGTCACTCTTTACCAGCAGGGCGAAGAGGCGCTCGCCGGGGTCGATGAATATCCCCGTCAGGTAATAGATGGAGGAAGGGTCGCTGACCACCAGCTGGTCAAGACCCATGCGCTCCATATTCCCAATGACTTTTTCCAGCCTGTTTTTCTTCATGCTGTCGCCCCTAACTGTTTGCTTCTTTCACTGGTTCGGGGTCCAGGGTGATGCGGGACTTGCGGTTGGCATTCCAGGCGTAAATGCCCAGGGCCAGACCGATGACGCCATAGGCCATGAAAGTCCGGAAATATTCGCCCAGCAGGGCGTTGCCGAATACCGCCTTGCCGATTTCCGGGGACATGATGAACATGGAGTGGAAGAGCAGGGTGCCGATCAGAGCCTGAGGAACGGTGGCCTTGCGCACCGAAGCCCCTCCCACCAGCAACGCCGCCACCGAGAACATGCCAATCTGGCTGTGGGCGCCGTAGACATTGAGGGTGCCCATGTCCTGGACGTAGGCAATCTGCCCCCAGGCGGCCAGGACTGTGGAGATGACCACGGCAATAACCCGGGTTCTGTCCACGTTGATTCCGTTGGCGGCAGCAATGTGCTGGCTTTGGCCGACGCTGCGAAAATCCTGGCCCAGCTTGGTCTTCATGATCAGTTCATTGAAGACGCAAAGCAACGCGATGAGAATCACGGTTACCACCGGCACCTGCCTGACGTACATCAGCCGGCTGTTGGTGGCGATGGAATACAGGCTGAAGCAGGCCAGACCCGCCAGCAAAGCCACCTTGATGATAAAGGAAACCAGGCTGCCTTGTTGACCGCGCTTTCTCCGCACCAGGTACATAACCACCACCAGGGCCAGCACCAGCAGGGACACCACGAGAACCGCCCACATGAAGGGTACCCGGAAAATTCTGTCCAGGGCGTAGTGGAGTCCACCCATGTCCACAGTCATGCGCACGCCGACGCCGTCGGGCTTGATGATGGGGTGGGTGGCCCGAACAGGAATGATTACCCCCACGACAAACAGGAGCAGGAATTGATATACTCCGTTGGCAAAGAAGCCGGCAATGAGGCTGGCGATCATTTCCTGGCCACGGGTCTTGTTAAAGAGCCGGCCGGTGAGGAAGCCCACAAAAGCGGCAATAGGCAGGGCCAGGGCAAAGCAGAGAATCAATTCCCAGGTCCCGCTGAGATGCAGGTAGTCAATGCTGAGGTAACGCACAATCAGTATGGCCAGCTGGCCGCTCATGGCGCCGATGACAATGCCGAAGTTGAGCCCTAACCCGGCGATAACCGGTATCAGGAGGGAGAGCACCAGGAAGGCATTGCGATAGAAGCGGCTGCTCAATTCGGACAGGAAGAAATTGATGGGCAGGCCTTTGGCAACAATGAAGCCCGCCAAAGTGAAGCCGATAAAAATTATGGGCACGATGTTGTCGATGAGGTACGATGTGTTGAACCTGGCCAGTAAACCTTTAGCCTTTTTCATCACTTGCCGCCTCCTTTAACCTGGGTCAAGGCATAGAGGATAATGCCGTTTTGCAGCACCATGCGGAGTATTTCCGAGAGGTCGCTGCCCTCGAACAGCTGGTTGGCCAGCGGCGCCGAGGCGGTAAGCAGGCCCTGAAAAAGGAAGGTGCCGATGATTACATGGGAAACATTGGCCTTGGAGGCGGTGGCCCCGCCAATGAGAACGCCGGCAACCGCCGGGAATGCCATCATCAGCGGCCCGGAATAAAGCTGGAAATACCCGTAGCTCTGGGAATAGATGATAATCCCCAGGGCGCCCAGGACTGTGGAGATGATGTTGGCTATTATCCTGTTCCTGTCAATGTTGATTCCCGACGCAGCAGCAAATTCGGGGTTGTTGCCGCCGGCGGTTATGGCTATGCCGGTCTTGGTCCGGAAGAACAGCCAGATCAACAGGCAGAAGGCAAAGAAAATCAGGAGCATGCCGGTGGGTACAGTGATGCCCAGCACCTCAAAGGACAGGAATTTGTTGAAAATCTGGGCTGCCCCTACGCCCTCCAGCTTGATGGTCTCCCGCAGACCAGAGCCCATCATCCAGCCCATCTGCTTGCTCTTAAAGGGCGCTATTAGCCAGACCAGGGCCATAAAACCGACGATGGAAAAGCCGGTATAGGTGGCGATGGCCATCTCGGCTCCCTTTACGGCATTGAGGAGCCTGCCGTAGAGGTAGCCGGCAATGACGGCAAAAACGGTAGCCATGAGGGCGACCACAAGCACCAGCTTTATACCTGTTAAGCCCATTTCAATGCCAATGGTCCATGCCAATAAGCCGCAAATGATGCCAACGGGCAGGGCAAAGTTGGGGCCTGTCCCGGATCTGATGGCAGGCACCATGGCCAAAACCAGCACGCCGTTCATGCCAAAGCGCCGCAGAATATCGCTGATTAAAACGGGTATCGATTGCTTAAGAACAACTGCCGTAATCATGACCGCGGCAAAGAAAGCGGCGATAATCAGCGTTGGCAGACCGATTTTATCGATAATGGAAGCTGCCAGGCCTCTCTTGACTCCGTTGTTCTTTTTGGCTATTTTTACACTCATGCTATACCATCCCCTTGCTGGGAGCCGGCGCGGCTGCCGGACATCATCAAACCAAATTCTGTGTTGGATGCGTCGGGAGGCAGGATTCCCTCCACCTTGCCTTCGCAGACAATAACAATCCGATCGCAAATGCTGCGGAGTTCGGCCAACTCCGATGAAGTCATTACGATGGTTAAACCTTGTTCTTCATTGAGCTTTTTCAGCAAGTCCAAAACGAGTTTCTTGGCGCCCACGTCGATGCCCCGCGTGGGTTCGCTGACCAAAAGCAGTTTGGGGTTTTGGGTCAACGCCCGGGCCAGACAGACCTTTTGCTGGTTGCCTCCGGACAAGCTGCCCACCTTTTGCTTGGAAGAGGTGCAGCGAATATCCAAATCGTTGATCATGGCCTGGGTATGCCGGCGGATGCGCCGGGCATTCATAAATTTGGCGAAGCCCAGGTTGATGAGGAATTGGTTGTGAATCTGCATGCTGGTGAAAACCGTGTTGAGCTCGATGGAATCGTCCAGGAGCAGTCCGACACCCTTGCGGTCCTCGCTGACAAAGGCCAGCCCCGCAGCGAGGGCGCCTTTGGGATTGTTCAGCTCCAGGGGACGTCCTTCAAAAATGACCTCTCCCCGGGCCGGGAAAATGCCCATGATGCCGTTGGCTACGCCCAGCTTGCCCTGGCCGGCCAGGCCGCCAATGCCGACGATTTCTCCCTTCCTTACCTCCAGGTTGAAGCCCTTTACTTCCTCGCCGGGCATCTTGACTTCGAGATTCCTGATGCTGAGGATAATATCGTCGCTGATCTTGCGCTTGTCGGAGCCGGAACGCTCCATGATAACCTTGCGTCCCACCATCAGTTCGGCGATTTCATGCTTGTTGGTGTCCTCGGTGGGCTTGGTCACCACAAGCTCGCCGTCCCGCAGAATGGTAACCCGGTGGGAAACCTGCATGACCTCGTCCAAACGGTGACTGATAAATATGATGCCAATTCCCGTCGCCGCCAGCTTTTCGAGGACGGACAAGAGGTTTTGCGTCTCGGACTCGGTGAGGACGGCGGTGGGTTCATCAAAGACGAGGAGTTTGACGCCGGACTTGTCTATTTCCCGGGCGATTTCGATAAACTGCATGTGCCCCACCGGCAGCCCCTCCACCATGGTGTACTCTTCAATGTCCATACCCATGATGTCCAGGGCCTTGCGGGCGTCGGCGTTCATCCTCTTCATGTCCAGGGTTTCCAGTTGCTTGCCGAAAATCCTGCTGATGGGATTGGGATTGGTCAGTTCGCGGTTGATTTTGATGTTTTCAGTAATGGTATAGCCGGGTATGAGCATGAACTCCTGGTGCACCATGCCAATTCCACGGGCCATGGCCTCATGGGGAGAGGTGATCTGGACTTTTTCGCCCTCAATCTCGATGCTGCCCTCAAAACCGCCGGTGGTGTGAATTACCGGCATGCCAAAGAGGATATTCATCAATGTGGACTTGCCTGCTCCGTTTTCACCTATGAGCGCGTGGATTTCGCCCTTTTTGATGTCCAGGTTTATATTGTTTAGAACCCGGTTACCTGAAAACTCCTTTGCGATGTTTCTGAAACTGAGAAGGATGTCGCTCAAGGTTATACCTCCTAGCAGGGTATGAAAAAGAATGAGGATGCCTCAAGCCAATTGTATTGAGAAACATCCTCATTCATCAATTGCTTACAGGCAACCCAGATTATGCTCAGCTTATTCTTGCTCGGGAAGGTCCCCGTAGGTGAGGAAGTCCACCAGGAACAGCAGGTAGTTATCGTAGGTCACTTCGTTCTCAACATAGGGGTTGAGTTCAATAGACATCCCGGCATAGTCAGCCATGCACTGTTGCAGAACTTCCAGGTCGACCTTACCGTTGGTTTCGCCTTCAATCCACTTGATGGCGTATTCGGCACCGGCGATGGTGGACATCATGGCTGCAGGCACAGGCCAGGTGGAGAAGCGGCCGCCCAAACCTGCATCTTCAATAATCTTGGTGGTCTGCTCAATGACATCCTGCAAGCCGCCTACTATGTCCTCGGGCACATCCAGACCCAAAGCGGAGGGGAACCCGTGGTAGGGAGAGGGGCAGCAGGGCTGAGTGTAGATGGCGCCGGCTTTGAAAGCAGCGTCGATGAGCGGAACCTGCATAGAACAGTTGGTGGAGAAGAAAGAAGTGTCCTTGCCGTACTTTTCCACCATCTTAGGCACGTCTTCCAGGATAAACTGCTGGGCACCGGTTACGCCGGCCTCGCTGGTCGGGTCGGGAGCGGTGGCTTCGACGAATTCGATGCCGAGTCTTTCACATTCTTCCCTCATTATGTCGCGCCGTGCCGCCAGAATGGGGATGGACATATGGCGCGGGAAAGAATAGTGGACCAAAGTCTTGGCGCCTTGCCGCTTGGCTTGCCGGGGAATCGCTACGCCCATGGCCAACTCGTCCGGTTGCAGGATAATGTCTGCCCGCGCAGAGACGTCAGGGGCGTTCTCTTGCGGAGAAGCGTAGATAATGAGAACGTCATCCTTATCTCTGACTTCGAGGAATTTATCAACGGCAGGGTTGGTGCCGGGAACGGCCTGGTTGATGATAATGGCCTTGATGTCGGGATCCGCCGCCAGTTTGGTCAGCACGCTGATCATCTGCTCTTGCTCGTTCATGAAGTTGTCCGGCCAAAGCTCGTGGACGACCCTGTCCTTGCCGTACTTGTTCACGACGAACTCAGCAGAACGGTATTCTTCTTCGTTCTGGGAGACAGTGTTAGTGATAATGGCAATTTTCCAGTTTTCTCCTTCTCCCGGGCCTTGGCTGCACGCCGTCGCTAAAAAGACGATAGACAATGCCATCAGGAAACACAGGACCTTTTTCAATTAACCCTTCCTCCTCGTAAAGTATTTAAGGCTTTAACGCTTCCCCATGTTACCATTATAAAGGCTTGATATTTCGAGTCAAGAGATTTTTTCCATGTTAAGCTAAAAATTTCTCTTGGAATTTTTGGCAGAGCCTTTTAGGTCAGGCCAAGAAGGAGAAAAGGTTTTTCAGAACGAAAAAGTATTTCGCCAGACTAAGCAGTTTTGCTGTGCAATTGCCGGGGAAGCATAAATAGACTATATTAGAAACAGAGATGAATTTTTGGGGGGATGCCGGTGTCCCGGGCGCTAATAATTAATATTCAAAAGTTCTCAATTCATGACGGAGAAGGAATCAGAACAGTGGTCTTTTTCAAGGGTTGCCCCCTTTCCTGTCAGTGGTGCCATAACCCGGAAAGCCACAGCTTTGCCCCCCAGATCATGTACCAGCAGGAAAAGTGCAGCCTGTGCATGGCCTGTGTGTCAGCCTGTCCCGCCCGCAGGCTTTACTTTAATCCCGCGCTGGGCAAAATCGCAGAAAAGGATATTCCCTGCCCGGCCTGCGGCGCCTGCGCCGAAGCCTGCCTGCAGGAAGCCCGGCAGGCAGCCGGCAGGCTGATGACCGTCGAAGAAATCATGGCCGAAATCGACCAGGACGCCATGTTTTACGAGCAATCCGGGGGCGGAGTGACCCTGTCCGGTGGCGAAGTAATGGCCGGGGACATGGATTTTGTCGTGGAATTGCTCCGGCGCTGCCGGCAGCGGGGCTACTCCGTCTACATCGATACCAGCGGCTGCGCTCCGTACAAAAACTTTGAGCGGGTGCTGGAGTACGTCGACGTATTCCTCTACGACATCAAGCTGATGGACGACGCCAGGCACCGGCAGTACACCGGGCATTCCAACCGGCTCATCCTGGACAACCTGGTCAAATTGAGCAAAGCCGGCGCCAACATTTACATCCGCATGCCCCTTATCGCAGGGGTCAACTGCAGCGATGCGGATATTCAGGCGGTGTTGCGCTTCCTGCAGCCCCTGAACATCCGCAGGGTGTACTTGCTGCCCTACCACGACTTCGGACGCCACAAGGCGGAAAGGCTGGGCCGGGAATCGGCGCCCATGGCGCCGCCGGCGCCCCGGCGGCTGGAAGAAATAAAAGCCATGTTTGAACAGAGCGGCTATATTGCCAAGATAGGGGGATAGACCGATGAACGAAAGAGTCGCCATGCTGAGAAAACAGAGTCTGGAAACTGTGCCGTATATAGATATCACCCGCGCCCGGCTTTACACCGAGGCGTACAAGCTTTACGAAGGCACAGTCTCGGTTCCCGAATTGCGGGCCAAGGCCTTTTACCACTATATGCAGCATCGCCCCTTGTGCATTAACCCCGGCGAGCTGATTGTCGGCGAAAAAGGCGATGGACCCCAGGGCGCGCCCACCTTCCCCGAACTCTGTTGCCATACCCTGGAAGACCTGGAGATTTTGGACACCCGGGAAAAGATCTTCTTCCGGGTCAGTCCGGAAGTCAAGCGCATTCAGGCCGAGGAGATTATCCCCTACTGGGAAAAGCGCTCCATGCGCTCCCGCATCTTTGCGCACATGGATGAAGAGTGGCTGGCCTGTTACCGGGCCGGGATTTTCACCGAGTTCATGGAACAGCGTGGCCCCGGGCACACCGTGGGCGGAGACGTGTTTTATAAAAAGGGCTTCCTGGACCTCAAGGCGGAGATCCTGGCCCATCTGGAATCCCTGGATTACCTGCGGGACATGGAAGCCGGCGCCAAGGCCGAACAGTTGCGGGCCATGGCCATCGCCTGCGACGCCATCATGCTCTATGGCCGTCGCCACCGGGATTACGCCCTGGAGCTGGCCGAAAAGGAAACAGATCCCGTCCGGCGCCAGGAACTGCTGCAGATTGCCGAAAACTGCAGCGTCGTTCCCCAACACGCGCCCAGGACTTTCTGGCAGGCCCTGCAGATGTACTGGTTCGTCCACATCGGCGTAACCACTGAGCTCAATCCCTGGGACGCCTTTAGCCCCGGCCGCCTCGACCAGCACCTCTATCCTTTCTACAAGCAGGACGTGGCCGCAGGCCTGCTGGACGACGACAAGGCCCTGGAACTGCTGGAATGCCTGTGGGTTAAATTCCACAACCAGCCCGCTCCGCCCAAGGTGGGAGTCACCCTTAAGGAGAGCTCGACGTACACAGACTTCGCCAACATTAATACCGGCGGCATCGCCCCCGACGGCAGCGACGGGGTCAACCCCGTCAGCTACCTCATCCTGCAATGCATGGACGAGATGCGGCTGGTGCAACCCTCTTCCAACGTCCAGATCAGCCGCAAGACGCCCCGGAAGTTCCTGCTCCGGGCCCTGGAAATCGCCCGCAAGGGCTGGGGCCAGCCGGCCTTCTACAACACCGAAGCCATCATCCAACAGCTCCTCAATGCCGGCAAGACCATTGAGGATGCCCGCAAAGGCGGCGCCAGCGGTTGCGTCGAGACAGGATGCTTTGGCTACGAGGCTTACATCCTCACCGGCTACTTTAACCTGCCCAAGATCCTGGAAATCACCCTCAACAACGGCTATGACCCCGTCAGCAAACAACAACTGGGGCCCCGCACGGGCAGGGCCGAGGATTTCAGGTCCTATGAGGAGCTGTTTGCCGCCTACTCCACCCAGGTCAAGCACTTCCTGGACATCAAGCTCAGGGGCAACAACATCATCGAGCGGCTGTATGCCGAGTACATGCCCGTCCCCTTCCTCTCCACCGTCACCCAGGACTGCATCAGGAACGGCAAGGACTACAACGCCGGCGGCGCCCGGTATAACACCAATTACATTCAGGGGGTGGGCATCGGCACCATCACCGACTCCCTGGCCGCCATCAAGTACAACGTCTTTGTCAAGAAGAACTTCACCATGCAGGAACTGATGGAAGCCTTGAAAGACGATTTCGTCGGCCACGAACGTATTCTGGCCCTGGTCAGCAACCGCACCCCCAAGTACGGCAACGACGACGACTTCGCCGACGAAATCATGCAGCAAGTCTTCCGGCTCTTCCGGGACTACGTCACCGGCCGGCCCACCGTCCGGGGCGGCACCTACCGCATCCAGATGCTGCCCACCACCTGCCACATCTATTTCGGCGAGGTCATGGGCGCCAGCCCCAACGGGCGCCGAGCCCATATGCCCGTCTCCGAAGGGATTTCCCCCGAAAAGGGCGCCGACCGCCGGGGTCCCACAGCCGTGATAAAATCCTGCGCCAAGATGGACCACCTCTCCACCGGGGGCACACTTCTCAACCAGAAATTCACCCCGGCGGTGGTCAGCGGAGAGGAAGGGCTGTTGCAGCTGAGCAACCTCATCCGCACTTACTTCAACATGGACGGTCACCACATCCAGTTCAACATCGTCGACCGGGCCACCCTGCTGGCCGCTCAGCAAAACCCCGAAGAGTACCGCGACCTCATCGTCCGCGTGGCCGGGTACAGCGACTACTTCCACAACCTCAGCAAGACCTTGCAGGATGAAATCATCCAGCGCACCGAACAGACCTTTAACTGATACAAAAAAGAGCCGCAAAGCCGGCTCTTTTTTTTGCCCTCAATTTGCCCTTACTCCGGCCCCAGGGTATGATTGGGCGTCGGTTTGGACATGTCGTAGCCCAGTTCGTAGTACAGGTTGTTGTTAAAGGTAAAGGTCTTTATTACCTCCAGGCCGAGTTTTTTGGTATGCGCCCTGAAAGACCTGGGGTTGCGGGTGTTTATAAAGGTAATGAGGATGGGATACCTTTTGGCCATCTGCCGGCGGGAAAACTCAAAGAGGTTGGGCAGGACCTCGGTACCCCGGTAATCCCGGCGGATGCAAATGGGTCCATACTGATACGAGTTTTCCGTCGACAGCCGCTGGCCCAGGTAAACGACGTTGGGCAGGTCTTCAATCATGTGTTGAAAGAGGGGCCAGGCCGACCAGTAGTGCCATGACGCCGCCATGGCATAGGCGATAACCTCATCCCCGGCGCAGGCAATGGCCAGGCCGTCTTCCGCTTCGATTAATTCCCGGAACTGGGCTTCGGTAAACAAGGTGGTGACAAAGCCGTCGGGCTTGTCCTCCGGGCTGATGGTGGACACGTGGTACATGCTTTGCAACCTGGCCACGCCGGGGATATCCTCAATCCGCGCATTTCGGTACTGCATCTTCCGCCTCCTCGTACACTTTACTCGCCATATTGTTAATTCGCCGCAAAGAAAAAAAGGCCTGCCCGCCTGGTCAGACCTTTCTCCTAACGGTAACATAGTCATCGGTTGCAGGATGATAATTTTCCTTTTCTCCTTGCAGCCCCTTCTTCCTCTCGGCTTCAGTTATAACATATCTGTCATCGGCCATGGTAGCCTCCCGGTGAATATTGATGAGCTTCACTGCAGTTGATTTTGCGGCACTCACGCACAGAAAAATCGACCGGCGCTATGCCGGTCTCTCAATGCATTGCTTGACAACCTGCTCTTAACCCTTCTTAAACATCCCCAGCAACCGCAAGTAATGGTTGGCTTCCCGCAGGACATGGTCGCCCAGCAGCGGGATGATAATCGATCGGATCCGGCAGGCCAGAATACCCTGGGTGCCCTGGGCTTTGAAGTCGCGCAACTCCTCTGTTGCTCTGAAACTTCTCTGGGTTACTTTATCCGGCGGGAAAGTCTTGTCGATTGCCTCCTTGGCCTCTTCGGTTAACTGGTCAAATTCTTTTCCAAATTCATGGGCCGTTCTGATCAAATCCTCTTCGGTGGGTTCCAGCAACCCGCGAATAAACTTGGCGTGTTCGGCCATCTGCCTGTTCCAGAAAAACTCCAGCTGGGCGGCTGCTCTTTCCAGGTTTATCCCTTCTCTGTTTTGCAACCTTCTGAGCTGCCTGACATACAGCTCGGCTTCGCGAATGATATGGGTAATCAGCAAGGGATAATTAAAGGTGAACATTTTGCAGGCCAGGACGTTGGTCAAAATGTCTCCCTTGAACTGGATTAATTCCTCGGTGGCTCTTATAGCCCTGCGGTTAAGGGCAGACACCTTCTCTTCCAGCACCGGGTTGGGCCCTATTACGTCGCCGCCCCGCAGCTGTGCTTCTTCCTGCGTCAATTCAGTGGGAATCTGCACCCCGGTGAAAAATATGGTTGCCATTTCAGCGCTCAAAGTAAAGGGCGTTATTACCTCGCCCGAGCGGAGAACCCTGGGGCTGACAACGCCGTCGGCCAGGGGAATGGCGTCGCCCAAAATGCCGTCAAATTCCCTGCGAAAAGCGTCGGCCCGTTGGGCATAGTCGGCGTCCCGGGGCGTAAACGCAGCTTGCAGGAAAAACGAGTGCTCTTTCATGATCCGGGCAAAAAACAGGTGCAATCCCAGAGACTGCTGTATAAATTCAGCGCCTGAAAGCACGGTCAATTCCTCCTGTTATTGGTTGGTTATACCAGCTTATGTTAACACTCCCTGGGTTGCCACGGGACAACGGTACAAAATGGAAATCAAAAAGCCGTGACGCACAGACACGGCTGTCAGATTCTATTGCTTCCCGCTGCCGGGACCTTAATACTGCACTTTCATCAACACATCCTGCTTGCCGGCAACCTTTCCTGCCGATAAGGAAATATCTCTAACCTTGTCCATATTGGTTACGAGAACAGGGGTAATAATTGACCTGGCCTTTGCTTTGAGGAATTCCAAATCAACTGCCAGCAGTTTGTCGCCGGCATTGACAGTGTCGCCTTCGGCAACAAATGCTTTAAAGCCTTCGCCCTTGAGCCCCACAGTATCGATGCCGACGTGAATGAGGATGTCAATGCCTCCATTGCTGCGAATGCCCACTGCATGTTTTGTGGGAAACAGTTGCACTATCTTGCCGGCACAGGGCGCATAGACTTCTCCGTCGGCAGGATAAATTGCCAAACCATCCCCCACCATTTTCTGGGCAAAGACCGGATCGGGAACATCCTCCAGCCTGAGAATCTCCCCCGCCATCGGCGCGTATAGTGTTAAAGTGCGTTTCTTTAAAAACCCCAGCATCATTTCCTCCTGAGCATACAGACCTTGCCGTTACGCAAAAAGTCCAATATTCTGTTAGCCTTCACCGGCGGGCAAGTTGAATCGGGTGGGGCATCCCCACCCGAAGGAACTCCATTAACAGCGGCACGCCGGATTAACCTGCGCTGATTAAAAACTCCCCAGCCGCCGGGTTAAGCAGCTGCCGGTCTTTATCCCTATTATAGTCAAACGCCAATTCACCTTCAATAAAGGTGTACAGCAAATTAAAGTCCTCGTCCAATACAATTATGTCCGCATCCTTGCCGACAGAGATGGAGCCTTTTTTATTGTCTATTCCCAGTAACCTGGCCTGGTTCAAAGAAGACATCTTTGTGACCTCTTCCAGCGGATAGGACAGGTTTTGAACAATGTTCTTCACCCCGTCCAACAGGCTCTTGGTGCTGCCGGCTATGGTGCCGTCGTCCAGCCTGCTCCAGCCTTCCTCGTCTATGGTGACGACATTGCCGAGAAAATTGTACTTGCCCGGCTGCAAATTGGAGACGAAAACGGAATCGGAAATCAGGCAAACCCTGTCTGTTGACTTCAGCCTGATAACCATATCGACCACAGCTTTGTGGATATGGTAAAAATCTGCAATCAGCTCGCAGTACACCCTGTCGTCCAGCAGGTATGCCAGCAGGGCTCCCGGCTGGCGATGATGGATTCCCCTTTGTGCATTGCCGGTGTGCGTTGATACCCTGACGCCGTTATCTATAGCTTCAATAGTCTTCTCATAACTGGCATCGGTGTGGCCGCCGGCTACAACCACGCCCCTGTCCGTCAGGTACTTTATCAGCGCATAGGCCCCGTCGAGCTCGGGCGCCAAAGACACATAGCGTATGGCGTTGTCGCTGGCAAGCATAAATTCTTCCATTATCTCGACGGAAGGCGCTAACAACCTCTCTTCGGCAAAGGCCCCCTTCTTGTTCTTGTTTATAAAGGGACCTTCCAGGTGGATGCCCAGTATTTTTGCCCCTTCAGAGTTGTCTTTCATGCTTTCAGACAAGCACCTGAGGGCGCCGATTATCTCGTCCCTGGTTCCGCCGCCCACCGCGGGCAAAAATGAAGTTACCCCCAGGCTGGGCAAGTACCGTGTGAAGCCCCTGACGGCTGCAGGGTCTGTTGTCTCCAGTTGCCAACCGCCGCCGCCGTGGATGTGGAGATCGATTAAACCGGGCAACACGGCATTGTCTCCCGCATCCACAACGCTGCCGTTAAAGGGCTCTGCTTCCCTGGCGTCCGTTAAGATGCTCTGTATTCTGCCGCCTTTGATTAAAACAGCGCCCCGGATTACCCCGGCCTCGGTATATATTTTGTTTCCCTTTATGAGCAGGCCGCTCATCGCTTACACCCCTTCCCGGCTATATTTAAAACTTAGCGCAGATAAGCAGTAAAGGCTGAGCCCTCAGCCTAGCGATATCGCGGCAAAAGACAACCCCGTTGACGGCGAGGGCTCAGCCGTTTACATCAGCTTGCAGGTCTAACGCATCCGCGCCTTCATCTTTGATGTGAGGGGATCGGCGACTGTTCCGACCACGATTTGATAGTTCAGGCTGCCCAACTTGACCACATCGGTTACGCCAAGCTGCTTAATGCGGTCTTCATCGACCTGTTTATCGTCCTTGACGCTGACCCGAATTCTGGTAATGCAGGCATCCAGCTCATTGATATTTTGTTTTCCGCCGAGGGCTTCGAGAAGTTCGCCGGCCTTTTCAGCCAGTTCTTCATCAGAAAGTCCTGACAAACTGGCCAGCTCGACGTCATCGATTCTGCCGGGCGTCGGCACGTTGAACCTGTTTATTACGAAGTAGAAGATGAAGTAGTAAAGGACTGCAGCAACGATGCCCAGCGGAATCACCAGCAACGGTTTTGTGGATTGACCAAACAGCAGGACATAGTCAATTAAACCGTTGGAGAATGTCGCTCCTATTCTTACGCCCAGAGCCGCACTTGCTGCACCGAACAGGCCGAACAGAACAGCGTGGGCGATTAAGAGAATGGGAGAAATAAACATGAACACAAACTCGATGGGTTCGGTAATACCGGTCAGAATGCTGGTCAGGGCCGCTCCCATGAGGATGCCGCTGACAGCTTTTCTGTTATGCTTCTTGGCTGCCCTGACCATAGCGTAGCATACTGCAGGCAGGCCAAACAGCATTACGGCATATCCGCCGGCGGTAAACATTCCGCCCTGGGGATCACCGGCAAAGAACCGGGCCAGGTCTCCGGTAACCACTGCGCCGGTGGCATCGGTAAAACTGCCGATCTGGAAGAAGACGATATTGTTCAAAATGTGGTGCAACCCAAAGGGGATCAACAGCCGGTTGAGGAAGCCAAAGATGAAGACTCCAGCCGGGCCGGCGCTAATGACCGAGGTGCCGAAAGCGTCGATGGCGTTCTGGATGTACGGCCAGATAAAGCCGGCCACGACGCCAATAATCAGTGCGCACAACGAGGTCACAATGGGCACAAAGCGCTTGCCGCCAAAGAAGCCCAGCACGTCCGGCAACCTGATGTCGTTAAACCTGTTGTACAAGGCCGCCGCCAGCAAGCCGGAAATGATACCGGCAAAGATGCCCATGTTGATGTCGGCATCAATGGTCTTGGTAACAGAGGTGAGCACCAGGTAACCAATTGATGCAGCCAGGGCCGATACGCCATGGTTCTCCTTGGCCAGGCCGATGGCGATACCGATGGCGAATATTATGGGCAAATTGCCGAATATGGCGTCGCCGGCTGCAGCCATCCAGCCAATGTCGAGGACGTCCGCCGCACCTAATCTCAGCAAAAGAGCCGCTGCGGGGAGGACGGCCACGGGAGTCATCAAAGCTTTGCCAAACCTTTGAATGCCGCCGATTAACTTCTTTTTGTCCACTGCTTCTTTCCTCCTTTAATTTTTATGGATTAGATTGCAGGTGCAGTTCCCCCGGCAAGACCCTCCCTTCTGTTGGCAATTGGACAGATTTCCTGTGGGCAGGAAATCAGGCCTGGCATACAAAAAGGCATAAACCTACCATACTGCGGCAGCACGGATAGGCTTATGCCTGATTTGCTCAGTAACACGCCTGCTCTATTTAGTTTTGTAAGCTTCCTTAATCCTTTCAATATGCAGGGCCAAGTACCCCAGTTCATCTGCGCCGACGGGGACGCCCTTTTCCTTCTCAATACACTGGCCAATCAGTTTTGCGATGGCGAAGGAATGCTTGAACTGTTTCCTGATGCTGGCCAGCAAAGGATTGCAGACATGCTTATTCTCATTGATGCGCTGGATGGTTATGCGCAAATGGTTTAACAACCTGGTATATATCAAGTCGTTATCTTCAAGGGTTATCGACAGCTTATCCTGGATTAACTGGACCATTTCCTTGATGAGGCGCGCATCCT
>Ga0208823_1000164_pt1 | contig 57022 bp, 49 predicted proteins | sample AD_UKC075_MetaG_FD_184440 | JGI IMG/M metagenome (GOLD analysis project Ga0208823, IMG submission 184440) | Active sludge microbial communities of municipal wastewater-treating anaerobic digesters from USA - AD_UKC075_MetaG (SPAdes) (version 2) | ecosystem: Engineered > Bioreactor > Anaerobic >...
CATCCAGTTTGACCACCGCAGGTCTGCCATGTGGATCATAGCTCACGTCCAGTACTTTCAAACCCTCAACAACCAGTGCTTCTATTTCCATGGGTGAGAGCTTCTGCCCAGCTTTCACAGCTGATTTACAAGCCAGGTCTGCTCTCGCCTTATCAACGTTGCCCCTTAAGCTTTGCAGATCATTAATGACAACGTCCAAAGAACGGCTAAGTAAAAGCAGAGAGGGTACAGCCTTAATGAGGAAGCCACCCCTAACCTGCTGCAGTTCAAAACCCATATCTGCTAAAGCCTGCGCCGTCTCCTCATCCAGACCACAGAACAAAGGCTCCAACAAGAACTGCACTCCGTACAGATTGGAGAGTCTCCAGTAATTAATCTTTTCATTCACGGCATGCTGATCCCAGAGTTCATAAATACCGTCTCTTTTTACAAGAATGTACGTGTCATAAAGATAGTCCTTAATCTCAAGCCCCTTCGAGTAAATGCTACCCTCTACCTGGTTTTGTGACACTTTTTCGGGAAACAATGCATAGTTTTCACGAACCTGCTCACCCAGTAGGAGACTTGAATCAGTAGAACTGCCAGCCCACAGCTCGGAGTTTGAACTTGGCATTTCGCCACCATATCCGGGAACCATGTCCATGCCTACGTGTCCAGTCCTGATTTGCATCATGAGCTTTTGCAAGGTTTCCCTGAGCCACCCCTGAGACTTAAACCTTATATCCAATTTTTGAGGGTGCACGTTAACGTCCACCTGATCAGGTTCCACCTTAAGCCGAAGAACCATGACAGGCAAGTTCGCTCCTCCCCACATGTCTCGTAGTATGCGAAGCACTTGGAAATAGGCGGAACCTTTTATTAGCCGACCATTTACTGATAAGACAAGCTCACCCACCACATTGGGATTTAAGTAAATGTCCAGATTCCCCTGTGGAGCTGAGAAAGCATGGAACTGCGCTTTTTGCCCAAACAAACTGTAGAACCGTTCCTCAGCGGGCAGCTCTAAGGGGAGATGCCAGATCACACCTTTCTCGCTAGTAAACGTCCACTGCACGTTGGGATAGATGAGTGCCATGGACTGAAGGAATTTCTGAATGTGGGAAAACTCGGTGGACGCAGCGCGGAGAAATTTCCTCCGGCCCGGCAGATTGAAAAATAGATCCCGTACGATGACCCGAGTACCTTTCGGTGATGCTACGGGCTTACACAGAACAAGCTCGCCACCCCTCACTTGGATCTCACCTGAGGTTTCACCATCGGAGCTGAAAATGGTCAAATCAGCCACGTCAGCGATACTAGCTAAAGCCTCACCACGGAATCCCAGTGTAATAATACTGTCTAAATCCTCCACGGATCCAATCTTGCTCGTAGTAAAACGCTGTACAGCTAAGGGCAATTCTACGAAGGGAATGCCGCAACCGTTATCACTGATCACAATTTCGTCCAAGCCACCATTTATGACTGAAACCCTTATGTCAGTAGCACCTGCATCCAGGGCATTTTCCACCAGTTCCTTGACCACAGACACTGGACGTTCTATGACTTCTCCGGCTGCAATTTTAGATCTGACTTCCAGTGGTAGTTCTTTTATCATTATTCAAACAACCTCATCTGTTTTGCCTCCGGTTTCTGGAATAACTCCTGACTACTTAGTTTTTGAAACACCTTACTGGCTTCGCTTAGTACGTGGGGAGGCACACCAGCCAAAGCCGCTACCTCCAACCCATAGGCTTTATCAGACACACCTTGTTCGATTCTGTAAAGAAAGGTGAGCCCTTCTTCAGTCTCAGCTACTTGTGCAGCCAAGAAGAGCACCGGGAGATCAGCAGAAAGCTCTGCTATTTCTGGGTAGTGAGTGGAAATAAGCGCAAAAGGCTTACGCTTTCTCATGGAGAGTTCCTTGATGACAGCCCAGGCAATGGCTAACCCATCAGCCACAGCAGTACCTCTCCCCACTTCATCCATGACCACCAAAGAGTACTCATCACTTTCACGTAAAATGCGCGCTATTTGCGTCATCTCCACCATGAACGTGCTGCGTCCGTAAATGATCTCATCAGCAGCGCCCATACGAGCGAATATTTTCTTAGTCAGAGGCACAACTGCTTCCTCAGCAGGGACAAAACTCCCCATGTGGGCTAGTAGTACGATGATGGCGGTTTGCCTCAGGAAAGTTGACTTTCCAGCCATGTTAGGCCCAGTTACCAAAGCCGTACGCACGTTGTCGTCCAGCTCCAAACTATTCGGCACAAAAGGAGCGTCACTGTACCACTCCACCACGGGATGTTTACCATTTTTAATCTTGAGTGTTCTCTGAGGCACGACTTTAGGCCTTGTCCAGCCCATTTTTCTTGCTGTCAGGCTTAGTGATGTTGCCACGTCCAAATAAGCCAGCCACTCAGCTACACTACGCAGAACTGAAACATTTTCAGCCAGCTTCGATACTAAAAAGGAAAAGAGTTCTTTCTCTTTTTCTTCAATGCGGCCGTAGGCATCCTGCACCCGAGATTCAAATTCCAACAGTTCCTTAGTCACAAAACGCTCAGCGTTTACCAAAGTTTGTCTTTTCATGTAATAGGGCGGCACGTCTTTGGACCTGGATTTGGGAACCTCAATGTAGTAGCCAAAGGTGTCATTGTATCCCACCTTCAGATTCTTTATGCCTGTGGTCTCCTTTTCACTGTTTTCAAAGTCAGCTAACCACTTTTGACTTTCCCTGGCAAATGAAAGCAATTCCCTGAAGTCTTCGTTCCAATCAGCCTTGATAACGTCACCTGAACCCACTTCTGCATCCACACCAGTCAGGCTTTCGTCAAGCAGCTTAAGTACCTCAGTCACGTCAGGGGCGGGTTTGTTTACCAGATCCAGCACCTCAGAAGAAAGAAACTGTTCGTAACGCCGCAAACCTTCTTTCACGTCCAACAGGTGTTTCACCTTGACATTGTTGCCTTCCAGAATCACACTGCAAATTCTTTCAAGATCCGCAATCCCTTTGAGCTTCATACGCACATCCTCCAAAACCGAAGGATGCATGACAAAAAACTCAACTAAGTTTAAGTGGCTATTGATTTCATCAATATTTGACCAAGGTGCTATGAGACGCCTGTACAGTTCCCTGTGACCCATGGCTGTGAAGGTGTTGTCAAGTAACTCCAGAAGAGAGCCTTTCTTAGAATTAGTCACAGGATTGTAAACCAGCTCCAACGCCCTAACCGCTTCAGGTGGAATTTGCATATGCTCCTGCTCTTGGCTTCTCAGATGCAGTTCCGTACTGGCTTTTAGTTGCATCAGGTAGCGTTTACCGATCTCTTCCAAGCTGGGAGCATCATCCACTACGGTGACCACCAAGCTGTAGAGCTTTTCCAGTAGTTTTTTGATTAGTGGGTTATCAGCTGACGTATTTGGTACGAGGAGCTCCCTCGGGGTGAACGTGTAAAAGAAGTCTTCCACTGCGGTGGTGCCTTCAGTGACAGGTATTTTCTCCAACATGAAGTCACCAGTGCTCACATCCAAGAACAACAGCTCAAACATTTGATGTTTTACGCGGAGTATGGCCAACCATACATGCTCCTGGGTTCCTTCCACGAATGTGCTGGGCGTATAAATCCTTATGATGTCTCGCTTTACCAACCCTTTAGCTTTTCTGGGATCTTCCATCTGCTCGCATACAGCTACTTTGAAGCCTTCATTCACCAACCTACTTACATAGGATTCAAAAGCATGGTGAGGGACACCGCACATGGGCACCCTGTTGCCCTTCCCAAACTCCCTGGATGTTAGTACGATCTGCAGAACCTCTGACGCTTTCACAGCATCGTCATAAAAAAACTCATAAAAATCACCCAGGCGGAAGGCTAAAAGTATGTCGTTACCCACTTCCTGCTTCAGTTCCCAGTACTGAGCAGCCATGGGCGTAAGTTCTTTGTCTTTCATATCCGTATAGTTATATTCTAAACGCTTTTCCTCCCCTGTACAGTACTTTTGAATACCATATTACGCTCTCGCCCGTGATAAGCACACCGCTCAGCCACCTTTTAGGTGGCATTCGCGTACGCGTGGTTCGAGTGCGACTCCTAAGAGTTAGTAAGCTAAGTCCAGAATCTTCTCCACATCCTCCTGGTTGAGTTCTTTTACAGTCCCCACCTTACCCAGCTGTGTAGCATTTTGTGCAATGGCTGGAATTTCATTCTTGCTAAGGCTTAATTCCCTCAGAGTGACGGGGAGCCCCCATCTCTTGTAAGTGGATTTTAGCCTTTCCACTGCAGTTAGTACGTCGTCAGTGTCCCAGACGTTTCTCGCCCACCGCCTAAAAGTGAGTTCATTTTCTTTCCAGACATAGGTTATCCAGGCAGGAAATACAACAGCAAGGCCAGCGCCATGTGCAACTTCAGGGTGCAGGGCACTGATGGCATGTTCAATGTCATGGCTTGCCCAGTCGCCTTTGAGCTGTGAAGCACTTACACCGTTCAAAGCCAGCGTAGCTGCCCAAGCTAAGTTTGCTCTGGCTTCCAAATCATCCTCATTGAGCATGAGCTTATCGGTGGCATCAATGATGGCTTTACTAAGTGCCTCATCCACGTAAAGCGTAGTTTCACTGCCACCACCACTGAAGTAGCTCTCCATGATGTGAGCCAACGCATCCGAAGCACCGTTAGCCGTTTGGTTCCAGGGAAGTGTGCGCTGTACTGAAGGATCGATGATGCTCACTTTGGGATAAACCAAAGGACTATGATTACCAAGTTTCTGTTTGGTTTCCTCGTTCGTGATGACAAAGTTACCGTTAGACTCGGACCCAGTAGCAGAAATGGTTAACACGACAAAAACCGGAAGAGCCTCCGTGATTTTCTCTTTTCCCAAGAAGGAAGCCCAAACATCTTTCAGGTAGAGGCCTGAAGCGATGGCTTTTGCGGTGTCAATCACACTCCCACCGCCCACAGCCAGTACCCCGTCCACTCCATTTTGCTTAGCTAAAGAAATGCCTTCCATGACCTTGCTGAGCACTGGATTGGGAACCACGCCCCAAAGCTCAATCCACTCGACCCCATGCTCGCGGAGTGACTCAGTGACAGCGTCGTAAACTCCATTATTCTTAATGGATCCACCACCAGCAACCAACAACACTTTCCGCACTTGGAATTTCTTAATTTCGGATCCAATTTCCTTTATCCTGCCCACACCAAACAGAACCTTCGTCGGGGTATGGAACGTAAAGTTCACCATGTAAAAGTTCACCTCCATAATGAAAGATATACCTTGGCCGGCTTAAGTGTATTCAATCAAAACAGTTTGTTCTTAGTAGTGCTTTGAACAGCCTTACATGATAAACTGGATTTATGAAGAGCAAGATAGTTGCTGTTTTATGTTTGTCTCTGCTTGTTCTTTCTGGATGCAGTGCCACTCTTTCAGGCAACACCACAGTCTGGCATAGTAGCACAGCTGAAGGAGGCGGGACACAGTCAAACCAGCCAATTGTGCTGACACCACAAGATACCCTGAAGCAATATGTCACTGATACATACAAGAGAAACTATGAGACTTTCTACGAGGTGGATGACGTCTCTTTGACCTTCTCGAGCGAGACCACAAAGAATAATGTGTATACGGCGACAGTGCTTATGAAGGTTGTCAAGACACTAAAGTATGAAACCGTGGACGAGCTACCCTTCATTAGAGGAGCCCTAAGCGCTTTAGGGTTGCAGACTTATCCGTACTCGCAACCGCAGGAACAGAAGGTGGAACTCATAAAACAGAAAAACAAGAATCTTCCTCCATCAACAGTGACAAACGTGGTGACTTACCTGGACAGAACATATGATGAACTCACAAGATATATTGGTAAGAGCTATGACAGTTACCTGTTCATGTATGTGACTGCACCCTTAACAGCCTCACTTACCATTGACTCAAACAACTTGAAGGTGTTGGTGGAACAACCTCAATACCAGCGAATAGAACTTAAAGACTTCAAACCCCTACCCGCTCAAACCATGTACGACCTGGGTAAACAAAGCATGCAGAGGGTGTTGAACGGAACCACTGTGCCCCTGAAAAAGATGTACTACGACCCCTGGAAAGTTGTGCAGTACGCCGATAAATACACCAGTAATGCGACCACAATGTGCCCAGGAACTACCATTGCCAACGACAAGAGCAAGTGGAATAACCAGCAGTGGCCTTACTATGATTTTCTTTGCAGTACGGATTGTGCAGACTTTGCTTCTCAAGCCTTGAACTACGCAGGACTGCCAGTAGAACCCGGGAAATGGCAACGGCTAAAAGATAGCTCAAATGGCTGGGCATGGACAAGCTCTTCAGGCTTGAGGCGTTATTTACTTCAGCAGAAGAAGGTCGCTCGCTCAGTGAAAAGCTGGGAGATAAGAGCAGGAGGCCTCATGATGGCTGACCAAGGTCATACCATGATAGTAGTCAGAAATGACACCATTGAGATACTCACTGACGCCCATACCAACGATCGCTACCACGAGCCTGTACTGCCTCAAGACAACTGGTACTACTTAAATAGCTGGTAATCCTGCAACGTTGCAAATTCTTTACTTCTTTAAACCGAAATGCCAAATACCCGTCGTGCGATTTCCCCTATGCCGAAGGATATCAGAGAGACTCCGAGTACGACCAATAGCATTTGCAGGAAAGTACCTCCAAAAGACTTCTCGTGGATAACAGATGCAAAAGCGGCATAGTAAACTACCACAAGCAGTCCAATGCCCACCGTTACCATGAAAGCAGTAACGGCGTTAGCGATGAAGAAGTACGGAAGCACAAGGGCCAATACCACAACAAAATAGGCAATAAGTGTGTAAACGGATGCTTTTATGGGATTGGGCTTTTTATCAGCCACCTGAGAGAGGTACTCTGAAGCCGCCATGGAAAGAGAAGCAGCGACTCCGGTAATTAGCCCCGCTATGCCCACAGTTTGAGATACTCTTAAAGCAAAACTTAATCCTGCCAAAGTGCCGGTAATTTCCACCAATGCATCATTTAAACCCAAAACAATGGAACCCAGATAGGACAGTTTCTCTTCCTCGATAAGCTGATAAAGAGTTTCTTCATGTTTCTCTTCATCTTTGTAAATTGCCTCTGCTTGAGCGTATTGAGTGGATATGCCTTTGTAGGCAAGTTCGGCATTCTGTTCACCTTTCTCCATGAGCTTGATGGTAAAGGTGACGCCAAAAATGAGAGCAAGTAAGGAATAGTAGAACACCTTCCACCAGTTTGTACTTACGTCCTGACCGCTTATTTCGCGCCACATTTGATAATGCCTGAGCTCGTCGCTTCGGATTTGGTTTAAAACCTCTTTGTTCTTGCCTTTTGCAAGCTTACTCAAAAAGCCATAAACCTGAGCTTCGGTAATTTCATTGCGTTGGAACTGAAGAACCACATCTAAGGTCTCATTCATAAAGCACAAAGCACCTCCTGTCTTAGAACATATTTTCGCATGCACCGTAAAGAATAAGTGTGCAGGATTTTGGGTACCTCTTAAATAGAGGTGATAAAAATATGCTAACAGTGGGAAGTTCAGCACCAGATTTTGAATTGGTAGACCATAATTTGCAGAAAGTTAAATTGTCATCACTTAAGGGTAAAGTCGTTCTGGCTTTTTACCCTGGTGCATTTACCGGCGTGTGCACGAAGGAAATGTGCACGTTCCGAGACATGATGGCAAAGTTTAATGAACTTAACGCGAAAGTGCTGGGCATCAGCGTTGACACCCCATTTGCGAATAAGGCTTTTGCAGAGCACAACGGCATTGAGTTCCCTCTGCTGTCTGACTTTGGTGGAGAAGTGGCAAAGCAGTACGGTGGAGTTCACACAGATTTCGCAGGCGTTCCTAACTATACGGCAGCCAAAAGAGCAGTATTCATCGTTGAAGACGGTGCAGTGACTTACGCGTGGGTGAGCGAAGACCCTGGCAAAGAACCACCTTATGAGGAAATTGTCAAAGCCTTGGAACAAGGCTAAAGGGAGGCAAATTAACATGCTTACAGAAACAGTAGAAAAAGCTTTAAACGAACAAATAAACAAAGAACTTTTCTCAGCTTACTTGTATTTGTCAATGGCAGCTGATTTTGAATCCAAAAACCTTTCTGGTTTTGCTAAATGGATGACAGCTCAAGCTGGCGAAGAATTGAACCACGCCATGAAGCTATTCAATTACGTGCTAGAACGGGGAGGCCAAGTGGAACTGATGGCCATTGACAAGCCTCAGCAAACATGGGAATCACCACTGAGAGCTTTCCAGGACGCTTATGACCACGAAAAGTTTATCACACAGTCAATTTACGGCCTACTCGAAATTGCACAGTCAGCAAAAGACTACGGCACCATGGAGTTCTTACAGTGGTATGTCAAGGAGCAGGTAGAAGAAGAAGCCCAGGCTGATCGCATAGTGAAGAAGCTTGAAATGATAAAGGATGAGCCAGCAGGTTTGTTTATGCTGGATCATGAGCTGGGTAATAGAGAATAAACCGATCGCACACACCACACATAAAAGAAAAGAGCCCCCAAGGAATTTGAGGGCTCTTTTCTTTTTGCCAATTCAGAAACAAAAATGGCTCCGGAGGCAGGACTCGAACCTGCAACCAACGGATTAACAGTCCGCTGCTCTGCCGATTGAGCTACTCCGGAACCGGCTGATTATTATTATAACATCGCTACAAAACTTGTCAATAGACAAGTACTGGGTTTAGCACACAATGCATATTGGTTAATTAAGATAACCGGACCGTTATTTTACAAAATGAGGTTCGCAATACTCATGAAAACCCTGAAGACAAAGTTGAAGTAGCCGTTGAAGAAATTTAGCGCAAGTAACACAAATATGATGAAAAACCCATACTGATCCAGTGCCATTACCTTTGCTCTTGTTTCAAAGGAAAAGAAACTAAGAAGAATCTTGCTACCATCTAAGGGTGGCAAAGGAATCAAGTTAAAAGCCATTAGCCAGAAGTTAATCAGTGATAACTGCAACAGAAGAGACCAAGGAATAAAATTGTAAAGCACCAGCAGTAGCAAGCTTAGTACAAAATTGGTAAAGACACCTGCAATGCTGACCAAAAAGAGTCCCTTTGAGTCGAGTTTATACAAATTTATAGGAACCGGCTTTGCCCAGCCAAACAGCACCGGAGACCCCATAATGTAAAGAAGAAGTGGCAGTACAATTGTTCCCATCGGATCAATGTGTGCCAAAGGGCTAAAGGTGAGTCTCCCACTCAAGTACGCAGTATCATCACCAGAGATCCGCGCTGCATAACCGTGAGCCACTTCGTGCAATATGACAGAGTACATAAACAAAACAAAGAACAAAATTTGGTTTAACAGATTCATTCCATCACTCCCGCAGTACCAGCCATGAGCTGAGTAGTATAAAGTTCATAGTAAAAACCTTTCTTCGCTATTAATTCCTGATGAGTTCCTGATTCAATCACCCTTCCATGGTTGATTACAACAATCTTATCAGCTTCTTGAATAGTACTCAACCTGTGAGCAATAACCACAGTAGTCCGTCCTTTCATTAGTTTGGGTAAAGCGTTCTGAATCAGACGCTCGGTATCAGTGTCGATGTTTGCCGTGGCTTCATCCAGCAAAAGCAGTTTCGGTTTATGATACAAAGCACGAGCAAAGGCAATAAGCTGCCTTTGACCCTGAGAAAGGTTAGCACCTTCAGGGGCAAGCATGTAATCCAACCCCCCTGGCAAATTCATAACAAAGTCTGCATTGACTATTCTTAGTATTGCCTCAAGTTCTTCATCGTTAGCTTCATCCCACAGCGTTATGTTATTGCGTATGGTGTCATGGAAAAGCTGAACTTCTTGAAGTACCAAAGCCAAGTTGTGGCGATACTGCTCAATATCCCAATCTCTTAGTTCCACTTGATCAACAAGAACTTGCCCCTCGTAGTTCTCGTAAAAGCCTATGAGCAGGTTCAAGATGGTGGATTTACCAGCACCTGTGGGTCCAACAATGGCCAAAGTTTGTCCCTGTTCAAGATCGAATGAAACGTCTCTGAGAACAGGTTCCTCCTCGTAGGCAAAGCTAACTAAATCAAAGGAAACATCTCCATGGAGCGGACCAGCATAGTCTTTACCCTTGTATTCCACTTCCTTGACTTCCATGACGTCCATGATCTTTTCCAAAGATGCAAAAGCTGTTTGGAAAAGTGTGAACTTGTCCGAAAAATCCGCGATGGGGTCAAACATCATGGGCAGGAGCTGGAAAAATGACACCAGCGTTCCCACAGAGACCAAGCCCTTCGAAATGAGATAACCACCGTACAACAAAACCAAAGCACGTCCAACTTCTCTGAGAAGACCCACAGAGGGATAAAAGAAAACTCTTATTTTAGCTGCTCGTAGTTGGTTCTCATAGTGCTCTCGGTTTATGGCATCGTATTCCTCTTCACATAACGGCTCTCGTGTGAAGGCCTTTACCACCACAAAACCGGAAAGCATTTCCTGAGCGTAAACGTTCATGCGTGAAACAATACGTCTGATGACACGCCATATGCGCCTGAGAGCAAAACCCAACACTTGGAGCATGATTGCTATAGGCACCACCGCTAACATGACCACCAGAGTAAGACGCCAGTTCATTAGCAACATCATTACTAAAATACTTACCAGTAAAAAGAAGTCGGCAATCAAAGATACAAACCCGGCACTGATCATTTCGTTTAGGTTCGCTACATCGTTGGTTACGCGGGTAACCAATTTCCCCACCGGGTTCCTGTTAAAGAAATCGACCTTCAACGACATGAGATATTTCATTAAATCAACACGAAGCTGCCAAGTGATTTTCTGGCCAAAAACACTGCTGAGGTACATCTGAGCCCAGCTCAAAGCAAAATAGACTCCCAGCAGTAAAAGGTAAATCAGGAGTAAATTGCTTAAACCGCTGAAATTCATAACCTTTATGTGATCATCAATGATGATCTTGAACATGTAAGGCTGGAGCACGGAACTCACAGCAGCACCTAAGGTGGCAAGCAACGTTACAATGATAACTGGCAAGTGAGGTCTAACATAGGGCCACAAAAATGCCAGCAGTTCTCTATCGCTGTGGCGTCGTGTTTGTTCTTCCTGATCTAAGACATCATCCATGGACTAACCCCTCCAGCACTTGAATTCTATAGAGATGAGCCAAATACCCTTGCTGTTTTATGAGTTCAGCAGGTGGCCCAAATTCTTTCGTACTTCCGTTGATGAGCACATAAACTCTATCAGTGGGCAGCAAAGCACTGATCCTGTGACTAACCAAGATTACACTCTTGTTGTTCAAACGAGCGTAATCCACCAAATTCTTGACCAGCTGTTCTTCAGTGACCGTATCCAAGGCAGAAAAAGCATCATCCAGCATGAGAAGAGGCCTATTAGCTAACAAAGCACGTGCAATTGCCATGCGTTGCTTTTGGCCACCAGAAAGGGTTAGTCCTCTTTCACCAATGAGCGTATCCAAGCCCTGAGGCAGCAGTTTAATATCCTCTGCCAGGCAAGCTACCTCCAGTGCTTCCCAAATCTGTTCATCGGTAGCTTCAGGGTTACCAAACTTCAGATTATCACGAACAGTCATGGAGAACAAATAAATACTCTGAGGAACATACGTTACCAACGATCTGAGCTCTTTCAACGGTATGTGTTTAACGTCGATACCGTTTACGAAAACGGTCTTGTCAGGAGGTTCCAACACCCTGATAAGTAACTTTGTGAGTGTGGATTTTCCGCTGCCGATGGGGCCTGCAATACCAATTAGTTCACCAGCGTTCACCTCTAGATGCACATCCTCTAGCACTTTGCGATCACCGTATGAAAAATGCAAATTCTTAACTTCGAGTTTCTCAAACTTCTTAACGTGCTGGCATGGTTCAAAGCAAGGAACCTCTTTAGGAGCCAATATGATGTCCTCTATTCTTTTCATGGACGCATTAGCACGTTGCAGGTTGGACAAACCAAATCCAATTGCCATCATGGGCCACAGAAGCAAGCCAATGTAGTTCACATAAGAAACCAAAGTACCAAGTTCCAAGCGCCCTGTTTGCAGTTCTCTGATACCCGCCCAGATTACTAGAAGGGTGGAAATGCCAGCGAAAAGGCCTGTTATGGGGCCAAACAGAGCGTCCAGACGTACTTCCCTAAGATAGTACCTGTAATAATCAGCGTTCACTGATTCGAAAATACCTATGGCTTTATGCCCTTTTCCGAATGCCCGCAACACCCTAATGTTGGTAAGAAACTCCTGAACACGTTCAGTCAGAGATCCAAATGTATCCTGAATTTTCTTGAAGAAAACAAATATGTAACGGCTGAAAAAGATTGTAAAAACGGTTACACCAATTAAAGGCACAACTGCATACCAAAACAGCATCCTATCCAAAAGAAGCATCATTACGATGGTACTCACGCCTAAAACTAAAACGTCAATTAAGCTTATGAGACCCATTTGCATAAACTGCCTAATAGCATGCAGATCGTTGGTGAGTCTGCTCATAAGATCTCCTATATCGTAGTCGTAAAGAAACTCGTTTGGCACCTTCAAAAGCTCGCTAAATGTCTTCTTTCTTAGGTCGTAGTCAAAGACCAGCGCCATGCGTTGTAATATGTAACGGTATGCATAGCGCATGAGTGTCATAACTACTACTAACCCCAGGTAAATGTAGGCGTAGCGAGCCACATTGGATTCCAGGGCTGTAACGGCATTAACAAACTCACCCAAAATCAGGGGAAGAAAAACCTGAACCGCATCGACACCAATCAAAAGCCCTAATGCAATTACATAAAACCACACATGCTCTTTAACGAACCGCAAAATTCTTCTCATATATTAATATTACATTACCACTGCTTTAGGTAAAACAGACTATGGGGGGCTTGTAAAACTGCCAGATGAAACCAATACGGCAGCTTAGCAAGAAGACTGCTTTCCTATGATCACTAGTGCTGGTCTGAGCAGCGTGTCGCCGATCTTATAACCCTTGCGTACCACTTTTATGACTTTGTCTTCTGGCCCTTCTGCATACCCAAGAAATTCATGCCAATTGGGATCAAAATCTTCCCCTTCCTTACCCACTTCAACCACGCCGTACTTTTCCAAGACTGAAACAAGCTGGCTTCTTATCATTCTCAGACCATTGTTGTCACCATCATGTTCCAGAGCGTGGTCCAAAGTATCAAGGATGGGGAATAAATCCCTTGCCATGGACTCCGCCAGAAGTTTTTCCTTTTTCTCTTGGTCACGCTTTAACGCTTCCTTTGCTAAAGCAAACTCATGCTTCATTTTTATAAGAAACTCTTCCAATTCCCTGTGCTGCTTTTCCAAGACAGCTATCTTTTCCTGAAGCGTTAGCCTTTCAGTCTCAAGTTGTTCCAGTTTCTTAGAAAGCTCATTGTTATTCATGTTATTCATGTCATTCATGTTCTCACTTGCCTCTTTGCTTCCGGAATTCCGTTCATCAGTGGATTCGGAGCTGTTCTCATGTCCGTCCATGTGCAGATTTTCAGCCGCTTCCCCACTGCTTTCCTGTTTCTCGTTCTCGCTGCCGTTTTCAGTTTCAAGGGAAGAAGCTCTTACTTCCTCGTCGGTTTTTTGCCTATCGTTCAACCTTCTTCACCTCCGTGAAGGGTGCCTTCAATATACCTTGTTCCGTAATGTAACCATCGATGAGTGACGCTGGCGTAACGTCAAAAGCGTAGTTCAAAGCAGCACTTCCCTCAGGCGCAATCCGAACACCACGAATTTGCAAAACCTCCTCTGGATCTCTTTCTTCAATCACGATGGCCTGCCCGTCAGGAATGGTCATATCAAAACTACTAGTGGGTGCAGCCACGTAAAATTCTATGCCATAGTGTCTTGCAGCAATGGCCAGCATAAGCGTCCCCACTTTGTTTGCGGTATCGCCATTTTTAGCCACTCGATCCGCACCCACCACTACGGCGTCAACCTTCCCTAAAGACATCAAATAAGGAGCTGTATTGTCTGTGATTATGTAGTGAGGGACATTCTCCTTGACAAGTTCCCATGCAGACAACCTGGCCCCCTGAAGAACAGGCCTGGTTTCACAAAGGTAAGCCACGTCCAAATCGCCCCTGGCATGTTTTACTTTTACGATGCCCAGAGCAGTACCTATGCCCCCAGTTGCCAATGTTCCGGTATTGCATATGGTAAGTATGCGGCGCTTACCCATGAGCAGATCTGCCCCATGTGACGCCAGGCTTAGATCATCACTCTTCAATCTGTTCTCGAGAGAGAGTACCTTCTCGTAGACCATGGCAGCCACTTCGTACGGTTCAGCTGTCATGGGAATATCTTGCAAAATGGAATCTACTTCTTTCTTCAGATTGACGGCAGTTGGTCTCGCGTTAACCAGTAGATCCACCCTTCTTTGCAGTTCTTCCCAGAAATGTAGAGACTTCTCACTTTCAAGAACTGCAAAAAGCAGACCATAGGCGCCAGCCAAACCCAGTAGAGGTGCTCCTCTGACCCTCAATGCCTTTATGGCTTCGATAAGCTCGTCCAACGTTTTTATCGCCACATAGCGCTCCTCATAAGGCAACAGTGTCTGATCCAATACGTAAAGCGTTCCAGTTTCTTTGTCGTAATTCAATGGTTCAATCACTTAAGTACCCTCCCTCTTATGGTCCTAATTAGTGGTATACCCAAAAAAGCCACAACGCAAAACTCCTCAATGAAAATGGTCACAACGTAGGACCAGTAAACACCACTAAACAGTATCCCACCAAAGCTGGAAGCATCTAAACCCATTGCCCCAAGCAAAATGATGAGCGGAACCATGAGGGCATTCACCAATGAGACCAATAGGGCCGCCAACCATTCAGAGTAACCCTTTTTGCCTACCCACCTAACCAAACTCAAGGCAATGAAGGTAGCTGTGGTACCAAATACCCAGTCGATGATACCGTAGGGGCTACCAAGATTACTAAGAAATGTGCCCACAGTCAGCCCAAGAACTGTCTCACCCCATATCAAGGGAAGCAACGTAAGACTTTCTGAAACCCTGAATTGCATAGGGCCAAAAGCTAAATTGAAAACACTAGAAAGGTATGTAAGCACAACATAAAGTGCAGCCACAAGCCCTGTTCTGGCTACCTTAACGAGCCAACTTTCTTGACGCGCCAGCGGCTTTTCGGATCCGTTCGTTGTAGGCAATCCCAATACCCTCCTCATCCATGAGCTGTACATAAGTGCTTCTGCCATACCGTTCAGCCTCGCGTAGTGCCATATAAATGCGGGCCGCAGCGGAATGCTGATCAGGTCCCAGACTGATAAAGGTGATGTTATTCCTTTGTTGTAAACTGGGCACCAAGTAATCCAAAGCGATCACCGTTATGTCTTGGTTTACGGGTAGTTCGCTGATTTCGCGAAAAAGAATAACGGGCACATTGGGGGCATAGTGCCTGTATTTCATTCCAGGAGAAGGTACTGAGCTAACTTCCTCAATTTTGCCAACGTACTCCACCGCCACATGGCCGTGTGCTTCCAGCATCTCCCGAGTTACCGCACCAGGACGGTATATTTTCCAAGGCTCCTCCCTCACATCAACCACCGTGGATTCCAGACCAACCAAGGTCGGACCGGCATCCAGAATAAGAATCTGCTCACCAAAATCCTGGTAAACGTGCTCTGCCGTGGTAGGCGAAGGCCTACCACTCTTGTTTGCGCTAGGTGCCGCAATGGGACCAGCACACTCAATAAGGGATAAGGCAACAGGATGAGCAGGCATTCTAATTGCTACGCTCTCCAAGCCACCTCGTGTAATCAGTGGTACATTGTCTTTTGCCTGCAGAATAATACTAAGAGGGCCGGGCCAAAAAACTTCCATAACTTTTCTTGCTTTTTCGGGAACTTCAGTGACCAGGTCTTCCAGTTGTTCCAGATCACAAATGTGCACGATGAGAGGGTTATCTGCGGGGCGTCCTTTTAATCGGAAGATTTCCTTTACTGCTTCTTCGCAAGTAGCAACGGCCCCTAAGCCGTAGACGGTCTCCGTGGGGAATGCCACCACGAAACCATCAAGTAAAACTTGGCATGCTTTTCGAATTAAGTTTCGCTCTGGTTTCAAAGGATCAACTTTTATGATCACAGGAACACACACCGCTTTCTTTTAGTGGCGCGCCCGAGAGGACTCGAACCTCCAACCTTCGGCTCCGGAGGCCGACGCTCTATCCATTGAGCTACGGGCGCGTCTTAAATAGTATAACCCAGTAGCTCCTAACACCTCTTCTTGCCCATGAGAATATTCTCGCTTATAATGGGCTTTTGGTAGGAAGCTAATCTTTCCTAATCTAGCACTTCGGCTAGACAAACGAGGGTACAATCCGTATAACACGTTCTTCTACTGTGAGCAGTGTTAAGCTAATTTAGGTTACTTGTGGTCAGACAATGAACTTTGCCTCTTGCTCTTAGATCCGCATTTCTAAAGAGAAATCACCACTTGAATACTTCACTCAGTTTTCAGCTTTCTTTCGGCGAGCTGCTTGAGCTTTCTTAATGTTTTCTTTTCTCGCTTTTTGTTGCTTTGCCGTAGGCTTCTCGTTTTCTGGTATGTTCTTCCTGTCCTTCGCCTTAAAGATATCGCCTTCCACGTGCTGGGGCTTTGACCCTAGAGACTCAATGAGCTCCTTAGCATCTTTACTATCGGGTACCAGTTCTTCTCCCTCTATGTGTGCATCCTCTTTGCTAATCAACCATGCTTGTGTAGCCCAAGAACCGCTTTTTCTTTTCCCAGCAAGACGGATTATGTGACCCTTATCGCCTACGTCATGGTAACGGAAATCAACGAATTGATCGGCGTCCCGTACCACAATCCGGTAGTAGTCACCTGTTCCCTTTTCACCTATATCGGCACGTTCTCTTCCCTCGGGTTGGGCTTTTGCGCGTTGTTCACGAGACATTTCTTTCCATGCCTGCTGAGCTTTCTTGATGTTCTTCTTCGCAGCCTCAATCTGTTTCTTGGTTGCCATTCTCCGCACCTCCTTGCAAAAGATTTTGCAACCACCAGAGAAAATGACAAACATTTACGTTTATAGATATTCAACTCTAAATACGTTACCTGCAGACTTACTCAACTACTTCCGTGCTTTCGACCGGCTCAGTAGACTTTGGCCTTAAAGTGGGGAACCAAATAACATCTTTGATGTTCTCTGCTTCGGTCAGAAGCATGACCAACCGATCAATCCCTACGCCAAGTCCTCCCGTAGGTGGCAAGCCGTACTCCAGTGCTACCACGAAATCCTCGTCCATGAGTATGACTTCTTCCTCGCCGAGCTCCTTAAGCTTCATCTGTTCTTCAAAACGAGCCTTTTGGTCAAATGGATCCTGAAGCTCAGAAAATGCATTCGCCATTTCCATCCCAGCTACAAATAGCTCAAAGCGGTATACAAATCTGGGATCATCGGGTTTCCTTTTCGCAAGGGGACTAATTTCTACAGGGTAATCAAGAATAAATGTGGGGTCCACTAAATGGGGCTGCACCAGTTCATCAAACAGCTTTTGTATGATGTTCTCCCAGGTTGGCGTTTTCGTCATTTCTATGCCATTCGCAGTCATAACAGCTGTGGCTTTTTCCAGTGTGTCTAAATCGCTCCAGTCCAAATTAGCAATCTGTTTAAAAGCTTCTTTAAACGTAAGACGTTTAAAAGGACGACTTAAATTTACCGTCTTCCCCTTGAAAGTGACACTTTGGGCAGCGCCGCTGACCTGTGCCGCAGTACAAAATATGTCTTCTGTTATTTGCATCATATCTTCGTAATCGCCGGGAGTTTGGTAAAGCTCCAGCATGGTAAATTCAGGATTATGGTTTTGGTCAATGCCCTCATTGCGGAAGTTCTTACCAAGTTCGAAAACCTTGTGAACACCGCCCACAACAAGCCGCTTTAGATAAAGCTCCGGAGCAATGCGCAGGTAAAGGTCAATATCCAGTGCGTTGTGATGGGTAACAAACGGTTTAGCACTGGCGCCACTGGGTATGGGCTGAAGGATGGGAGTCTCCACCTCAACGAAGCCCTTTGACCACAGGAGCTCACGAATGGATCTAACGATGTCAGCTCTTTTACGGAAGCGCTCACGAGAATCATCATCAATGATGAGATCCAAATACCTTTGACGATATCGCACTTCTGGGTCCTTGACACCATGCCATTTTTCTGGTAAGGGCCTAAGGCACTTGCTCTGCAACCTGAAATCCTGAACGTCCAAAGTAAGCTCTCCGCGACCAGTATGGTAGATGCTACCTTTTATGTATATAACATCACCCACATCAACAAACTTCTTGAAGAAGTCGTACTTGTCCCCCAACACATCCTTGCGAAAACTAATTTGCAATCTTCCGGTGAAATCTTTGAGGTCAGCAAAGGTGAGTTTGCCATGCTGACGTATGCTAGTTACACGAGCCATGACACTGCACTGGTCCCCATCCGACGCCTGTCGTGCCTTTGAAATGGGCACCACATCCCTTATTACGGCACCAAATGGATCAACACCTAACTGCTTTAGCTGCTCGAGCTTACTAAGTCTGACCTCTCGTTCTTCCATGATTACGGCACCATTATGTCAAGTATTTCATACACTGCCTTGCTTCCGTTACGAAGCTTTATCTCCACACGATCCCCTCTCTTACGTCCGAGTAGTCTGCTGCCCAGAGGAGATTTGGAAGAAATCTTTCCAGAAAACGGATCGACTTCCTCAGAGTTGCCAACAATGATGAATGCTTCTTCCCTACCAGTGCTCTCGTCAAGCACTAAAACCTTTGTACCCACAGAGACCTGATCCAGCGCCAGATCCTCAGCCTTGACAACTTTGGCATTGTAAATCAGCGATTCTAAGCGAGCTATACGCTCTTCTAGCAACGCTTGCTCTTCCTTAGCTGCCTCAAACTCAGAGTTCTCTGACAGATCACCTAAAGCTCTGGCTTCCTGGATTTTCTCTGCAACTTCTTTTCTCTTCACCTCTTTGAGGTATTTGAGCTCCTCAAAAACTTTCTTGTATCCTTCCTCTGTCAAAATGGCTTCATCTTCCACTCTTCGCATCTTACGAAACCCTCCTAATAGCCCTTATTTTATCTAATTGCGCCTCTGTAACTGGACGGTCGAATGACCTCATCCAGACGACTTCGAAACCATGTTTTTTTGCCCATTTTCCAGTCAGCATGACCTGCTCTTCCTTCAGGTCTCTGCCCAAACTGAAGTCCGTGGTCCAGTCCTCTAAAGCAAGCATCATGGTCTCACTCATGCAAGCATAAGCTGTCTTGGGCTCAAAGCCAAAATTAAAGTTAAATTGTACATCACCAGGCACTCGCACCACACCACCATCAAGCACAAGCACGTCGGAACGTTTCTTCGCCACAGATTCTGCAACATTACGCGGCCTGGATACGTCCACGACGATGGTGCCCGGTTGTAAATCCTCGGCATCTATGATAGCCTCAGGAGCCGAAGAAACAGTGATCAACAGATCAGCTTGCCTAACCCCTTCACTGACGCTGCTGGTGTAATCCACCTCATATTCTTTCAAAACCTCTGCTAATGCCTGCAAGCGGGCCATATTTCGTGCCACCAGAACAACCTTTCCAACCTGTGGAGCTAGTGTTTTAGTAAGAACGCTACCAATGGAGCCTGTGGCTCCAACTACTGTTAGCGTGCAACTCTTAGGATCAATACCCACTTCCTTAGCAGCCAAAAGCAGCGCCTCGCCAGCTGTATATGCTGTATAGCTGTTACCAGTGGTAACACCTATGTCCATTGCTTTCGCAATGGTGATGCCAGCATCTTTCACCACAGAGGTATAGGCACCCAAACCCATGATCTCGGCGCCTTCTTTTTCCAGAAGCTTACCAGCTTTTATGATCTGCTTTACAGCGTAATCCTGATCCTGCATCATCATTTTTGGTGTCATGGGGACTACTGCAAACCAACCGTCAACTTCTTTGCCAGTAAGGGATTTTACACCGATAACATGAGAAGCTATGTAAGGGCTTGCGTACCTGCCACCCCACTCCACCAAACTATCAGGTAAATATTTGGCAAACCCAACGTGACTCTTTATGTCCTCAATGGACAATGGATGCAACACAAAACCAAATTTAGCCATGTAACTCTTCCACCTCCGGCGCAATGGCCATAGCAAGAATACTTCTTTGACAAGATTGTTTCTTTAAACTTTTCACTGTTAACTCTTTTACCACATCTGAAGTATTTTAATACTTTAATCTTCGTTAAGAACTCGAATGGTGGGGCCCAGATTAAGCTCGGCTATGAGACGTTCATACTCGGGATAGTGAGGCGGCGTTCCAGGCTTACCCAATAAACCAGTGAAAACACCTTCTAGAACATTTGTTCCGAAGCTTCTCCCCTCGATAACAGGCGTAGTAGTTACGAGAAGAGAAACCCCCCGCTTTTTGAGTTCCTGGACATTTTCCGATGTGGTCGTATTAGTTAGAATTATCTTGCCCTGCAAATCCTCTGGCATGTACTTGTCAATGTAAAGATAGTCACCAGCGATGACGTCAGCTTCCTTAAAATACTGCCCAAACTTTGGAGTGCGTTCCAACTGCTTTGAACCCGTTGGGTAAAGAACAGTAAAAGGCAAATTAGCAGCTATGGGAAGTATGATAGATCCGAGATTACGCAGGCTGTTAATGGAGTGAAGTGGTATGGCTATGTTTAATGCAAACATGAGGTCGCCTATTATTAACTTTCCGCCGTTTTTACTGATGGCTTCTACCATTCCCCAACGGTCCACACCACTGGTAATGAAGAAGGTCATTCCCGGCTTGAAAATCCCTCTGGCAAAGAGGTCATCCACCACTTTTCTCTCCAATGTGTGCTTCAGACCAGACCCATCCACCACCGGAGTTACCTTAGCCGCTTCTTTGAGTTTTTTGGCATCCCTGATAACGTAGCGTTTTTCACCCAGCCACAGGTAAAGATCAATGCCCCCCAAGCCAATAGCATCAACCTTTCCATCAAGCTCTCTTATTTTCTCAACGGCTTTTTGCATATCACCGTCAGTTCCAACACGCTCCAAGATGAATTCTTCTCCTAAAAACACGGCTTGCGCTGTGCTATCTCTTTTGGAAGAACCTAAACTGACTGAAACCACATGCTTCACAGCAGTAGCCTCCTTTGGTTATAAGAAGTAGGTTTAACTATTATAAACCCTTCTGCTTAACAAGCTGCTACAATTGTTTTTATGGAAGACAACCAGACGAAGTTTGCAGACCTTCACCTTCATGCATGGACTTACAGCTCACTGAGCTTGTTTCCAGACCTTTCCAATTGCACCAGCTTCGAGGAAATAGTAGAGGCATTGAGAGCACAACCCCTGAACAATTGGTACGTTGGTGTTAAGTTTAACCAAGAGCTCTTGAAAGAAAAACAAATACCAACAAAAGACATGCTTGATTCATGGTTTCCGCAAAATCCTGCGCTTTTGGTAAGAACATGCCTGCACTTGGCTGTACTTAACACCAGAGCCATGGAGCAGCTTGGTTTAAGCGCGTATTCAGGTGTGTTTTTAGAAGAAGACGTATTTGATCTTCTTGAGCGGTTCATTGAAGTGAATGCCATACCCAAACAGGAGGTCCTGGAAAGAGGTGTTCAAAACCTTAGAGAACTTGGTATTACAAAGTTCGTTGACATGCATGTGACCAAAGAGAACGTGGACCTCATGGGTGGATTTCCCTTCTACACCTCGGATCTCGATCTGTTAGGCGATGCCATGGGATTGAAACTTTTCTTAGATGGCTCACTGGGTGCCCGCACAGCTGCCTTAACCAGAGAATACAGTGACGATCCAGGAAATTACGGTAAACTGAACCACTCCGACGAGGAGTTGCTCTATTTGGTGGAACAGGCACACAAAAAAGACAAACCGGTGGCACTCCATGCCATTGGCGACAAGGCTATTGATCAAGCCTTAAGTGTGCTACAAAAATCCAGACATCCACTGGATAGAGTAGAACACCTGCAAATAACACGTCTGGATCAGATTGAGGAGCTCGCTAGGCTTCAAGTAGCGGCATGCATACAACCCATTTTCTCAAAGGAACTCCCTTGGGCTTCTGAGCGTGTGGGAGACCGCATTCAAACAAGCTATGCCTGGGGGTTGATGAAAGATTATGGTGTGAAACTACTGGTGGGAAGCGATGCCCCTGTGGACGACGTGAGTCCTTTTGAAGCCGCAGAGGTTGTAGACCGGCTTGACGGTGTCCACCACTTGGATAAAGATTTTGTTTTGAAATTGTATTCAATTAACAACTTTGACTTTTATGGATGGGAAAAATAAGCCCAATGTCAATACGCAATCGCTAATCTTCATAGTAAAAGCGTTGACTTTAGCAATTTGGTTCGCCACATTGGTAAGCTTTCTTTTGGCAAAACCTGGACCAGAGAACAAAAGCATACTTCGCTACTTAATCACGGGCACCAGCCAACCGAAACTCTCGGAAGTGGAGATGCTCCACATGACCGATGTGAGAGCCTGGTTTTTGGTGCTTGAGCTTGCTTCGCTGGTGTGGCTTGTACCACAACATGCCTATCCTGGACCAAAAACTGCCATGGTGCTTCTAATACTCACTCTGGGTCTTGGCACTTTGACCCTGGTTAGTTTTGATACCGTTTGGACCTATTTACACCATCTCCTCTTTAGAAATCAGTTCTGGATTCTTCCCGAAAGTTCCTATCTTATTGAACATTTCTTTGACACATTTTTTCCCGCCGTGCTATCAGGGGTTGGTATATGGGTTATTCTTTGGTGGGAAATAATGTTACTCACCCCTGCAAAGAGTAAAATGTAATCACAATGCGGGTGTGGAGGTGAGGAAACTGAAAGAGCGGCTCGCTTCGCGTTTTGCACAGTCCTTTGCTTTATTGTTAGTTTTGTCATTGTTTTTCATAGTTGAACCCGTTTTCGGTTTAACAATAGGGATACCAGACGAACTTTTAACAGGCTTACCGTCGCCAGAACTTTCCTCTTTTGGCGATACCCTTTCAAAGTTATTTACAGGATACACGGGGGTTGAACCGAACATAGTGGAAGGCACTCCGGATGAATTGATGCGACGGCTTATACGGGGTGATCTTGATGCCATACTGAGCAGGCCTCAGACTGGCATTGAATCCGCTGCTTACGTTGAAGGCTCTCCACTAGGCAGAGTTTTTACACCATTGCCTGGTGAAGGTGACTACGTTTGTCTGCCAGCAACCTCGGAAAACCTAAGAATAATCAGGAGCTTACAACTGGGGCTTTCAGCTACCTCTGAGTGCGAAGAAACAGTGAATGTGGAATTAACCTTGGTCCCTGTTTACTCAAAGACTGAACAAGGAATTCTCTTCCAAAACAAGTTCGAAGAGTTCCTAACACGTAGCGCATATGCGGTTTCATTAGCAGCTAAATCGGCCGGTTTCACTCCTGTAAAGCCTACTGCTGCACAATTGTTTTGGAACAGTCCATGGTCCTGGTTTCTTTTGTTTTTATCAGTACTTGTTTTGTTCATTCTTGGAGCCATGGTTCTCAAATTGCACAAGCAGAACCGCAGTTACAAGGAGCAAAATCTCCTTCAGCTTGAAACGCTTGCAAAGGCTCAATCACAGCTGTTTAATTTACAGCATCAAGCAAAAACTCTAACTGAAAACAACAATTTGCTCACCCAGCAAAAACAGCAATGGGAACAAGCACAGAAAAGCCTAGAGATTTACCTGAGCACCTTCAAAGAATTGCTTAAGCAACTAGAAGTTCTGGGTAGGATTGGAAAAACAGATTCTTTGTCTAGTGAATTCATAGAGCAAATGTGTGTCAGGATGAAAACATTGTTTTCAGCAAAAGAGGTAGCCCTCTACCTGTACAGTCCTAGGAATTATAAGTACACCCTTGCAGGCGGACACATAGAAGGCATCGAGCCGACTTTAGCCATGACTGACCCACTGGTTTATACTTCATCACCGTCAATTGACGTTCTTGAAAAAGATCTGCCAGATGGGAAAATCCTCATAGGAACTTTGGGAACTCATGAAACTGCTAACGGCATTGTCATAGTAAAAGATCCAGCCGTACCTAATCCGAATCAGCTACTTTCAGCCGTATGTAACACGCTGTATTTGGTAATTTCTCTACAAAAGACCAGTTCCAGGGCCGCAAACATGGAACAACTGCTTTCACAGCTCCAGAAATTAGAAAGGACAGAAACGCGAGAAGACTTCATAAAAGCCCTAAATGATGCCGGGGTTAGCGTAATTGATGATTTATCACCAGACCAAGATTTTAACAATTTCGCGGGACGCCTAATTCGTTTGGACAACATAAACGTTACATTGGCGGTCCCGGAGAATTGGCCAAGCGAAATGGATTTTATTTTAGAACACCTGGCTAGTGAAGTTTTGTCGAACAGAGCTGGGTAGTGCGAAGTTGTTTTGTGTCATTTTTGTTTTCTACACACTTCGCACACAAGGTTATAATAGGTGTTAACGTTTGTATGGCAATCATAAGAAAATGTGGATGATGTGAATTACGTGAATACGTTTGAAAACACGGGAATAAGAACTGTGCCAAGAAGGTATTTCTTCAAGGAAAGTCCTGGAGAATGGACGCCGCAAAAAAAATAAGAGGCATAGATGTTGTGCAAAGCGAAACAAGAACTAACAATAATTCCCGAAATCATGAAAAGGTGGTGTCATGTCGATACTGATTGTTACTGAAAAGCCCTCTGTGGCGCGTCAAATCGCTGCCGCACTGGGAAAACCAAAAAAAGAAGGAAATCATTTAGTCGTGGGCGAGTACGTGATTGCCCACGCCATGGGACACTTGCTTCAGTTTGCATACCCTGAATACTATGGCGAACGCTACAAAAAGTGGCGTCTGGAAGATCTACCCATAATGCCAAAAGAGGATGCGTGGCAACTGGTGCCCATTAGCAAAACAGCGGTGAAACAGCTGGAAGAAATAAAGTCGTTGTGGGCAGAAGCTGACATGGTTATAAGTGCCACTGATGCTGGAAGAGAAGGCGAGCTCATCTTTCGTTTAATTCAGGAGTACGTGGGTATCGAGAAACCAGTAAAAAGGCTGTGGCTTCAGTCTTTAACGAAGGAAACCATCAGAGAACAGATAAAACAGCTTCTTGATTTGTCTGAACTGGATAACCTTTATGCTTCTGCTTTAGCCAGGGCGAAAGCTGACTGGTTGGTGGGCATAAACGCATCTCGAGCTTTTACTGTGGTTTCAAAAAGGGAAGTATTCTCCATAGGCAGAGTGCAGACGCCCACCTTGGCAATTTTGGTAGACAGAGAAAAGGAAATTCAAAACTTTGTTCCCCGCATCTACTACAAAGTAAAAGTTCGCTTTGAAGTAGACGGAAAAAGCTTTTGGGCTGAGAGCGTACGGGAATACGAGCAAGAAGAGGCGGAACAACTTGCCCAGGAACTGGTAGGGAAAACACTTGCTGTTACTGAGCAAACAGAAGAGCAACAAAAAATCAAACCACCCTTACTACCCGATCTGGGGGACTTGCAGAAATTCACCTCCAGAACATTCAAATGGTCAGCTCAAAAAACACTGAAAATACTGCAAAAACTTTACGAGAATGCTCTTATAACCTACCCTAGAACTGACTCACGGTACCTGCCTACGGATATGAAAAAACAGGTAGTTGGGACAGCAAATCAGCTAGAGACCGTATTTGAAAAAGGCGACTGGGAATACGTCAAAAAGCTAAATAACCGCGGACGCATTTTCAACAACGCGCGAGTTACCGATCACTTTGCTATCATACCCACAGGAAAAATCAAGGAACTAAAAGGTGACGATGAAAGAATGTTCAATTACGTGGTGGATCGCTTCTTAGCTGCGTTCTATCCACCAGCTTTTGAAACTCATCAAAGGACCGTATTTAGCTATGGAGACCATCTTTTTGAATACACAGCAATCCGAGTTGATGATCCTTCTTGGTATGCCATACTCGGTGGTAAAGAAAGCCAAGATCTGCTTCCCAATATTGCCGAGGTTACCGTATTGGAAACAGCAGCTGAAAAGAGACAAACGAGACCAGCACCAAGGTTTACTGACGGTACCCTCATAGCAGCCATGGAAACGGCGGGAAAGATGGTGGAATCAGAAGAACTTGCTGAAATACTAAAAGAGAAAGGCATAGGAACACCAGCAACTCGCGCAGAGATCATTGAACGACTAATTGAGATGGGCTATGTACAAAGAAACGGACCTCAATTAATTCCTACCTCCAAGGGCATTATGCTTATTGACGCCTTGCGCGAAGTAAAGCTGCAGAGTTTAACTGAGCCGGAGTTAACGGGTGAATGGGAACGTCGCCTGGGGCTTATTGAAAAGGGCAAAGAAACTCCTGAAAGTTTTATGTGGTCCATTGAGGAATACGTCAGAGACATTGTTAAGACCTTATCAAAAGAAGAGAGCTCTAAAACCCTAAAAAGCAAACAGAACATGCCCATAGCCAAGTGTCCCTTCTGTGATGGCTACATTCTTGAAGGCCAAAAATCATACTACTGCAGTAACTGGAAAGAAGGCTGCAAATTCAGAGTCTGGAAGAATATGAACGGAGGAGTTATCACAGCTGACGATGTGAGACGCTTAGTCGCAGAAGGAAGAACACGCTTGAAACGCTTCCGTTCAAAAGCCGGCAAAGCATATAGAGCCTTTGTAGTACTAAAAGACGGTGAAGTGGCAATCGAGTTTCCCACTCGCAAGAAAAATGATGGTGAATGAGAAAATGGTTACGGTGAGATTCTTTGGAAAGCTAGCTGATTTACATGGAGCACAGCTACTGCTGGACGCTAAAGGTAAAACGATTCAACAACTGCTCATGGAATTGAATGTGGAAGGCGTCTACATGCTGGCTGTAAATGGAACACTCGTTCCCTCAAATGCTACACTTGAAGACGGCGATGAATTAGCGATAATGCCACCCGTAGGAGGTGGGTAGAAATGGAAAAAGCCATTTTAACTAAAGAAGAACTGGAACTTCCGGTGCTGGAAGATCATGCCATGGGCTCTTTCATAGTTTTCCAAGGCAAGGTACGAAGCCATTCGCAGAACGGTGAGGTCGAAGCCATAGAATACTCAGCTTATGAGGAGTTGGCGCTTTCGCAATTGGAAAAGATAATCCGTGAAGTTGAGGAAAAGTACAGGGTCACGGTGTACGCAGCGCATAGAATTGGCAGATTAACCGTTGGTGAAACGGCGTTAGTGGTTGCAACCCTTTCTCCTCACAGACAAGAGGGTTTCTTAGCAACAATGGAAGTAATAGACCGTATTAAAAATGAAGTACCAATATGGAAGAAGGAAATATTAACAGATGGGAGGGCGGTTTGGCTTTGATCAGCAGAGAAGAAGCACTTGTGGAGGTAAGAAAACACATCAAGAACGAAAACATGATCAGACACATGTTAGCCACAGAAGCTGCCATGAAAAAGCTGGCTGAGTATTTCAATGAAGATGCGAATTTGTGGGGACTCACAGGCTTACTTCATGACATTGACACGGAGATCACAAACGAAGATCCTCTTGAACACAGCAGAGTTGGGTATGAAATGGTAAAAAGCCTGGGTTTACCAGAAGAAGCGGCAAAAGCCATTTTGACACATAACGAGGCGCATGGTATTGCACCCGATAGTTTGATGGGCAAAGTTTTGAGAGCCGTGGATCCACTAACTGGGCTGATTACAGCTGTCGCCTTGGTAATGCCAGACAAGAAACTATCAAGCGTTACGCCGGAAAGAGTGCTCAAGAGGTTTAAGGAAAAACGCTTCGCCGCTGGGGCGAATCGAGAACAGATAGCCACATGCGAGGATTTTGGGCTCAGCTTGGAGGAATTCGTGAATCTGGTACTACAGGCAATGCAAGAAATATCCGAAGAACTGGGTTTGTAGAAGGAGGTAATTATGAAGTCAAGAAGAACAATCATCGTTGTGGTTTTGTTGGTTGCAATTGCCTTAACGTTAACCGTGGGCATTATTTTGCACCAGAGTAAGAAAGTTGTCACTGCCCAAGATCAAGAAAAGATCCTAAGCTCATTAAGCGGGAATCTAACAGCAACGATACCCACTAATGCTGTTACTGATCCTGACAGATCGGTGGTTTTACAGGTTAGAGACGTACTCTCTGAAGGCACATCGACGTCCTCTCTGGAAGAACTCACGGCAAGTTTAACCGTGGATGACATATTGAATGGCCACCTTTATTTTTACAGCGCCATGATAACGCCTTCGGCCGACAAAACCAGCTTGCAAAAAGAACTAGCCAGCATGACACTAAAGACACTAAAAGAGCCTCAATCAGCCGACAAAAACACGTTAATGGCTTATTTGGTGGCTCAAGAACGTTTGAGTAATCTTTACTATGCGATGCAAATCCCCTATCCTTCAGATGTGTTGCAGTTCCTAAGCACAGCCACTGCTTCCACTGATATTCAGACTGCCGCAAGCGCTGTGGCCGTCATAAAAGCATACAACCAAGTTGTTGACATTTACGAAGAAGTACTCCAGGGCATGGCAAAACCAGGTGACGCATTGGAAAAAATGGCCCAAACAGCAAGTCAAACCATTGCATCACTCACTGACACTTATCCACCCTCAGCAAACACCACGGAACTGCAAACCTCCATGCAAAATGAGATTATTGGCGACCCCTCAAAGGCAATAAACATTCCTTGGCTCTTTAAGGCTGAGAGGCAATTTGTTTCTACAAACTTACATAGTGGTGGGAATATTTCAACGCTCCAAAGGATATTAGTAGCAGCAAAGTTCGATGCTGATGCTGAACTATCAAAGGAATTGGGAGACATGAGCGTATTCACTGATCTTTCTTATACGGACCAAAACAATGCAACCGTAATGGTTACCCTGAATGAGCGTGACTTGACTGCGTTTGTTGAAAAGGTTCGTTCCGACATAGAATCCCTAGCGAAAACCTCTGAAAATACTCCTGTTTCTTCCATATCCCATGACTTAGCTTTGAGATACATGAACGATATAGAGACGATCACTAGCAGTGAAAGCTATACCAATGCGATGACGGATCTTATGGTCATGATGGAAGATGCTCGTAAATGGAAAACGCTAATGGAATGGTTTGAGACTCTGTAATAAGCGCTGCTCACACCGAGAAATCAACTAACAACAAACAAAAAGGAGCCGGCTTTGTTTGCCGGCTCTTTTTTTATTGCTAATACTGGTACAGCACCACTTATATGGCTTCATCTACCAAAGCGCCCATGAATTGGCTCATGTAGAGGTTATAATAGAACCCTTTCTTCTCCATGAGTTCTTTGTGATTACCTTGTTCCACTATTCTGCCATGATCCATGACCACAATGTTATCAGCATCTCTGATCGTAGACAACCTGTGGGCAATTACGAAACTGGTCCGTCCTTTCATCAAGTTCGCCATGGCTTTTTGAATGAGCATTTCAGTCCTGGTGTCCACAGAGCTGGTAGCTTCGTCCAAAATGAGAATCTTGGGATCAGCCAAGAAAGCTCTTGCAATGGTTATTAGCTGCCTCTGACCCTGGGAAATATTCGTAGCATCACCCGTGAGAACCGTGTCATAACCATCAGCTAACGTTCTTACAAAGTGATCCACGTACGCTGCTTTCGCTGCGGCGATTATTTCTTCTTCGGTAGCATTCTCCTTACCATATGCAATGTTATCCCTTATAGTCCCACTAAACAACCAGGTATCTTGAAGTACCATGCCAAAGATCCTACGTAAATCGCGGCGTCGCATCTGCCTTATGTCCACGCCATCGATAGTGATTCTGCCACTGTTAACGTCATAGAATCTCATTAGAAGGTTCACCAACGTGGTCTTACCGGCTCCAGTAGGCCCTACAATGGCTATCATGTCCCCTGCCTGAACATCTAAGTTGAAGTCTTCAATTAATGGAACATTGGGATTGTAACTAAAGTACACATGCTCGAAACGAACATGGCCCTTTACGTTTTCTAAAACCACCGGGTTTTCCACATCGGGTACCTCTTCCTCCTCATCCAATAATTCGAAGACCCTTTCAGCTGAAGCCACCGTGGATTGAAGCACATTCATGATACTAGCAACTTGCACTATGGGCTGAGTAAACTGTCGGGAATACTGTATGAATGCCTGCACATCACCTAGGGAAATCACACCATTAGCCACATTCACCCCGCCCAGTACGGCAATGGCTACATAGTTGAGATTGTTGACGAAGTTAATCACTGGGTGAATCAACCCTGATATGAACTGCGCCTTAAAACTTGCCTCGTAGAGTTTTTCATTCTGTTCACGGAATTGTTGAAGTGCGTCCTCCTCCCGGTTAAAAGCTCTTACCAGGTTATGTCCGGTAAACATTTCCTCCACGTGAGCGTTAACTGCACCTGTGCTGTTCCATTGCCTGACAAACTGTTTTTGAGATTGCTTTGCAATTAGAAGTGTGATCACCAGCGACACAGGTATGACAGCCAAGGATATCCAAGAGAGCAACGTACTAATCTTGAACATCATTATGAGTACTCCTATGACGGTAACGATGGAACTCAGCATCTGGGTTATCGTTTGCTGAAGTGTGTGAGCAATGTTGTCCACGTCGTTTGTAACTCTGCTCAAAATATCTCCATGAGGATGACCATCATAGTACTTAAGTGGAAGTCTCTGTAGTTTTTGGTCAACATCGCGTCGCAGCCGGTAAACCGTACGCTGGGATACACCAGCCATGATGTACTGCTGAAGCCATTGGAAGAATGCTGCCAGAAGGTAAATGGCAGCCAAAGTCAGCAAAATCTTTCCAATGGCTGCGAAATCCACACCTGCACCGGGAAGCAAATCCATTTTGGATATCATTTCAGCGAACTGCTCCTGACCACTAGCCTTAAGCATGGCCAACACTTGCTCTTTGGATACATTAGCGGGAAGCTGCTTGCTTATAATTCCTTTGAACAGCTCGTTTGTGGCATTACCCAGTATTCTGGGAGCATATACGGTGAAAACCACGCTGGTTATGGTCAGGATAATTACAAAAATCAGACCAAGCATTTCGGGCTTAAAGTAAACCAGCAAGCGCCTGAGTGTGCCTGAGAAGTCCTTAGGTTTATCTCCGGGTACGACGCCACGCCTGCCGCCTGGACCCATGCCGCGCGGCATTTGCCCAGTTGTAGGACGCTTTTCGTCACTCATGCTATTTCCTCCTTTGAAAGCTGTGAATAAACAATCTCCTCATACACCCTGCAAGTCTTTAACAGCTCATCATGAGTTCCAACACCGGCTATGGTACCGTCATCGTTTAGGACAACAATCTTGTCAGCATCCATGATACTGCTAACCCTTTGTGCAACAATAATGACTGTGGCATCTTTGAGCTCTTCTCGAAGAGATGACCGCACCAGTGACTCGGTTTTAAAGTCCAGAGCGGAGAAACAATCGTCGAACACATAAACCTCCGCTTTCTTGACCAGGGCTCTAGCAATGGAGAGCCTTTGACGCTGGCCGCCAGAAACGTTGGCTCCGGCTTGGTCAATAAAAGCCTGAAGTTGACCAGGCATGTTCACCACAAATTCTTTGGCTTGCGCTATTTCCAGAGCATGCCAAAGCTCCTCAATAGTAGCGTCATCATTCCCCCACCTGAGGTTTTCTTCCACAGTGCCCCTAAACAGAAAAGCCTTTTGTGGAACTAGAGATACCTTTGCCCGCAACTTTTCCACAGGCATCTCGCGTATGTCAACACCATCCAACAAGATTTGACCCGCTGTGACGTCGTAGAAACGCGGAATTAAGTTAACCAGCGTACTTTTTCCGGATCCCGTACTCCCCACAATGGCTGTAAACTGGCCAGGTTCAGCTGTAAAGCTTATGTCCCTTAGCACAGGTCTTTCTGCGCCTGGGTACCGGAATTCCACGTTCCGAAATTCTAATAATCCTTTGGGCACTGAAATTTGGGTTATCTTTCCGTCAGGACCGGACTCAATTGAAGGTTCGGTTTCAAGCACAGATAAGATCCTCTCAGCAGAGGCCTCTGCCCGAGGAACCATGATAAACATCCCCATGGCAATCATCACCGAAATCATGATTTGCATAATGTATGTGAGGAAAGCTGTCAAGTTACCAATGGGCATGGCTCCGCTGTCGATTCGCATGCTACCAAACCAAACAATGGCAACCATGGCCAAGTTCATGATGGCCATTAAAGATGGGATACCAAAAGCCATTAAACGGTTTACCTTTAAGGTGGTTTGCATAAGATCCTTATTAGCTTCATCGAAACGCCTGGCTTCATAGTCATCTTTAACAAAGGCCCGTATGACTCGTACACCCATGAGCTTTTCGCGTAGTACTTGGTTAACACGGTCTATTTTTTGCTGAACTGACCTAAAAAGAGGTGTGGCGATGGTTAGCATTATGCCTACCACAGCTCCCATGAGCGGAACAATTATAAGTATGGAATAAGAAAGCACCACGTCTTGACGAAGAGCCATTATTATGCTTCCCACAGCCATGATGGGTGCAGTCACAATCATGGTAAGACCAATTTGAACCATCATCTGCATTTGGTGTACGTCATTAGTATTCCGCGTTATGAGCGTGGGTACACCGAATTTATCTAGTTCAGCTTGTGAAAAACTGAGCACCTTTTCAAAGACGGCATTTCTTAGGTCGCGGCCGAACCCCATAGCGGTTTTTGATGCAAAATAGGTAGAAATGATGGAAGCAATAATGACCAAACAAGTAACTGCCAGCATTAACCCACCTGTTTTCCAAATGTAATCCACATCACCTTTTACCACACCGTTGTTGATTATGTCGGCATTCAAGTTTGGTAAATAAAGGTTCATGACCGCTTGAAAAGTAAGTAGCAAGACGACCACCAAAACGAACTTCCAATACGGTTTCAAGTAATTACTGAGCAGTTTTATCATATTCGTTTGCACCTCCTAGATTTTCCATGTGCCGTAACATATTCTCAGCTATCTTAGTGAGTAAATCTACCAAAACCTGCTTTTTTTCCTCATCCAGTCCATCCAAACTCACATCGCAGATTGCAGAGAAAATCTCATCAATACTTTTGGCAGCATTTAACCCTTTTTCGCTTAGCTGGATACGTACAAAGCGCTGATCTTGTGAATCAACCTTCCTTTCGACGAAACCTGCTCTTTCAAGACTCTTTAACATATTAGCCACAGTGGGAGGAGCCACATGCATGAAGTTAGCCAACTCCCGCTGACTTATTCCTGGTTTACGTGCAATAGCTGCTAAAGCGACCGCTTGGCCAGGGTAAAAACCTTTCTGAGCAGTCATTCTAAAAACCAGCTGGCCATGAACTCTGATCAGTTTGAACAGCGCCCTGAAAACCTGCATGGAGGTTTTGTTCGCGCAGAGCACATCATCGCACGGTTGCGACGTCAGATCATTACCTTCAAACACTTTTCAACCTCCTTTTCAATTAATAACCATAATATTAGTTAGCAAGCTAATCATTAGGATGCTAACTTACGCTCAAAAATTATATAGTAGCGCCGCCATGAAGTCAACAATGCCACTTAAACAGTTCTTAAAACCGTTTGCAATTGACAATTTCAGTCTGTGCAGGCATGAGCAGGCTATCAGGTGATGATAATATGTTATTGATATGGCCCACTCGTTCAAGAGGACACGCAACATGACTGTTTTTGCTGGATTAGCGGCTTATTTCTTCGTGTTTTTCGTTCGGACATCACTAAATGTGGTTCAGTCTGATTTGCAGTCTACTTTTGGCTTAAGTGCCTCTCAGTTTTCCCTTCTAACCTCCTTGTATTTTTACACATATGCACTAATGCAAGTTCCCGCTGGCGTCCTCATTGACTACTGGGGACCAAGAAAGTCTATTTCCTTAGCAATGGTTTTAGCTTCCGTGGGATCTTGGATTTTTGCTTCTGCACGGAGCTTTTCGGTTTTGCTTTTGGGACGGTTTATTTCTGCCCTGGGAGTGTCACCCGTCTACATAGCTGTTTTGAAATTGAACAGCTCATGGTTTCTTCCTGTGGAATTCGTAGCACTCACAGGGATTACTACTTTCATAGGTAACTTGGGAGCGTTAGTTTCTTCGGCTCCCCTGGCAGTACTTGTCGCCAATATTGGTTGGAGGAATTCGTTCTATGCTGTGGGCGTAATAACAGCACTCATAGGAATAGCAGCATTCTTTCTTGTCGAGGACAAACCATCTTTGGCAGGTTTCGAGGATTTAAGAGAAGAAACCCAGCTTACATGGAAGGAAACAATGAATGGCTTAAAAACAGTGCTGAGCAGCCGCCAGATTTGGTTTCCCACTCTTATTTACTTCTTTTCTTTAGCTCCCATAATGACGCTGCAAGCAGCCTGGGGTGTTCCCTTGGTTCAAAACTTAGCTCATACAAGCAAGATTACTGCAAGTTACTCTGTCATGCTCATAGCCGTTGGTTTCATGGTTGCCGCTCTTCTGTCTGGTACTTTGACTGCAAAGATGGGTGAATTCAAGTTTGCAAAGGTCTTTTTAGGAACAAACATGATACTAATGTTTGTCTTACTTACAGCTAGCAGATGGCCTTTCTGGTGTTATCCGATATGGTTTTTCTTAACAGGTTTCACCTCTGCTGGTTACATGCCTGTATGGAATTGGGGTAAAGAGATAGCCGGAAGCAGGTTCTCTGGCATTGGTATGGCTTTAGTAAACGGTGGGGGCTTCTTGGGAGCAGCCTTTGGACAACTCTTCTACGGCGTCGTTCTTGATTTGTTAACGTGGGAAAAACAGCCAGTACTGGCCTTCAATATGAGTAATTTGCTGCTTGCATTCTCTTCGGTTTTGGCGCTTGTATCGCTTATCATGTTCGAAAGTGCGCAACGATCAAAAAGGAGGCTATAGAATAGAACTATGTCAGTTCCAAATCACATCGGATTCATAGTAGACGGCAATAGACGCTGGGCGAGAGAAAAGGGCTTGCCCACGTTGCAAGGTCATGAAGTTGGCTTTAATAAGGTGCTCCTCGTAACTGACTGTTTGTTAAATACCGACGTTAAGCAAGTAACCTACTACCTTTTTAGCACGGAGAATTGGAAAAGAACTCAAGAAGAAGTTAGTTACTTGATGAACCTAGGAGCAAGAATGGTAGAGTCCATTCTGGAGCCATGGGCAAGGAAGAATATAAGAGTACGCCACATTGGCGAGAAAAATGGGCTGCCCCAAAACGTCCAAAGAGCCTTACAAAGACTTGAAGAAAGAACAGAGAACAACACCGGACTGTTAGTAAATTTAGCCATTAATTATGGAGGTAAATTGGAAATTGTTCAAGCGGTAAACTCCATTTTGCAGCAAAAAGAAGATCTGCGTGAGATCGGCGAAGAGGACATCGACCATCATCTATATAACCCAGAATCAAATCCTGTTGACGTCATAGTACGTACTAGTGGGGAACAACGAATATCAAATTTCCTCCTTTGGCAATCAGCGTACGCTGAACTCATTTTTCTAAACAAATACTGGCCCGACATGGAAAAGAGCGATGTAGATTACGTACTTGAAGAATTCCAGAGGAGGCAAAGAAGGTTCGGCGCATGATGATCATATCAGTAGCAAACCAAAAAGGTGGAGTGGGAAAAACTACGACTGCATTGAACTTGGCCTTCGTCTACTCTCAAGACAGAAAAGTGCTGTTGGTAGATATAGACGCTCAAGGAAACGCTACTACGGGATTGGGCGTGACAAAGAACGAGCTTAAGGCTACCACCTACGATGTACTTATTAATGACGCTTCCGCTAGAGAAGCAGCTATCATGGTAAGAAACAATCTTTATTTGATTCCGGCAAACTTGGATTTGGCAGGCGCGGAAGTGGAGCTAGTAAACGTTTTGAGCAGAGAAACCAGACTAAAAGCGGCACTGGAACCTTTGAAAGAAGAATTTGACATGATAATAATAGATACCCCACCTTCTCTGGGACTACTTACCGTGAACGCACTGGTTTCATCTGACTGGGTGCTCGTGCCCATTCAGTGTGAGTTTTTCGCTTTGGAGGGTGTGGGACAGTTGCTAAAGACAGTTAACCTTGTGAAGAAGTACCTTAATACAAACTTGGACGTTTTAGGATTCCTGCTAACCATGTATGACAGAAGAACAAGACTAAGTCAGGAAGTGGAAGCGGAACTCCGAGCATATTTTAGGGAAAAAGTTTTCAAAACAGTTATACCGAGAAGCACTCGAGTAGCCGAAGCTCCAAGTTACGGCCAAAGCATTATGGAGTACGATAAGCGTTCCCCGGCAGCGAAAGCATATAATGATTTAGTGGAGGAGATAGAGGAGCGTGTCCAAAAACAAACTCGGTAAGGGGTTGAATGCACTTCTCGGAGACAATTTGCTAGGTGAAGAAATCCTCCAGCTGGATCCGGGCTTGATAACAACTTCGCCCTTCCAACCCCGCTCGGCGCTTGACGATGATGATATTGACGATCTGGCAGAATCTCTAAGGAAAACTGGCGTTCTGCAGCCCATACTGGTGCGAGGTTCTGGAGACAAGTATGAACTCATCGCCGGAGAAAGGCGCTGGAGAGCAGCCATAAAAGCTGGTTTAGAAAAGGTGCCGGTAATAGTAAAGAACGTCAGTGACGAGCAGGCCATGGTCATGGCTTTAGTTGAAAACCTTCAAAGGAAAGATCTCAACGCAATTGAGGTAGCACGGGCTTGTAAGCAAATAATCGAGAGTACTGGTATGACTCAAGAAGAACTAGCGGAGGTTCTTGGTATGAGCAGGTCAAATTTCACAAACCTGCTAAGACTGTTAGATTTACCACAAGAAGTGCAAACCCTTCTACAAAAAGGCGACATCACAGTAGGACATGCAAAAGTTTTACTTAGCTTGAAAAGTGAAGAGCAGATTGTTAAGCTAGCAAGAGTAGTAGCTCAGAAGAAATTGTCGGTCAGAGAACTGGAACAGCTTTGCAGAGCCTCCCAGAAAGATAGTAGTGTTTCCAAGAAGAATATGGACCCCAATGTAAAAAAGCTTAAACAAGCTTTTGCCCAAGTAAAGACGATACCGGTGAGAGTGTCCAAGAGCAAGAATGGCTATTCTGTAACTATTAGCTTTTCAAACCCGGAAAAAGCTGCACAGCTAGCCGAGCTTCTAAAACAATGGGAAACGATACAGTAGTACTAGTTGATATTGGTAACACAAGAACAAAACTTGCCTTTAGCGATGGCGAAAGGCTATCAAACGTAGTGGAATTCCCCACAGGGCAATTTGACTCAGACTTAATTAGTCAACCCATGGATGCATGGGTGATTAGTTCTGTGGTGCCTGCTGTGGGAGCAAAATGGACAGAATTACTTTCAAAAAAAGCTCCAGGACTACCTTTAAAGGAAGCTGAAAATTTCGACATAACCTTCGACATAAGCAGGAAAGCTGAAGTAGGTGAGGATCGTTTAGCTGACATTGAAGGTGCTTTCTACTTGGGACTAAAAACTCCTTTCATTACCATAGACTTCGGCACTGCCAGTGTCATAAACTTAGTTACGCCACATCGCGAATTCGTGGGAGGCGTTATTGGGCCAGGCGTTATGTCATCATATGAATGTCTAACCGCTAAAGCAGCCTTGTTACAAGAAGTACCTTTGGACATACCAAAGGACCTCATCGGACGCGACACAAAAACAAATTTGGAATCTGGCTTTATTTTTGGTTTCGCCTTTTGGGCTGAAGGTTTCTACACCAGACTCAAGAATGAGTATCCCGAGTTGAATGCGGTACTCACAGGTGGTGCCGCAAGACTCATAAGCAAGGTCATTGATTTCCCAGCACAGTACGAACCCCATTTAAGCTTGCTTGGACTTCTTCGCATCCTTGAACTGAATAGACACTTGTTATAGAATAGAAATATGGAGGCTTTTGGATTCATATTTGCTCATGATTGGGTCCATTCTTTAGATCCCTTAACCTTGGTTAGACCTGCTGCTTCGTTACCTGTACTTGGCAAATACAGAGCCATTGACTTTTCTCTGTCCAGCTTCGTGCGAGCAGGCATTGTCCGTATTGGCGTAAGCCTGGACACGGAAGCAGTATCCTTGTTAGATCATTTACGGATTGCTTCGCAATGGGACCTAGATAAAAAGGAAGGCGGACTTTTCATTTTGCCTGGTAAGTATTTGGGAACACTGGACGCTCTGTTCAAGAACACTACTTTTCTAAGAAGAGCTAACGAAGAACTGGCCATAATTGCGTGGGGAGACTGTGTTTACAATATTGACTTCCATGAGCTAATAAAATATCACATCGACAAGGCAGCTGACATAACATTCATTGGAGACCCTGAAGAACCGTATATATTTGTCATAAACAAGTTCCTTCTCCTAGAAATACTCTTTGCTTACAAAGACCTCCGAGATTTCTGGCGTGATGCTGTGGCCAGCATAAGGAGTGATTTACGGATTGAGCAGTTTACAACTGCTATACCCATGTACAAATTATCTGATGGTTTGGAAACCTTCTACAGACTTCACATGGACGCACTGGATCTTGATGTTTACAGAGCTTTAACTCAGAACATGATTTTGACTAAACTCCGCGATTTTCCGCCAGCTAAGTTTTCCACCACGTGCCGCATCACCGACAGCATCGTTTCCGATGGCTGCATTATCGGAGGTCATGTAATACACAGCGTGGTTGGTAGAAACTCAGTAATACGTGCTGGTGCCTATGTGGAGAATTCCATACTCATGCAGGACGTTGTGGTAGAAGAAGGCGCACGTTTGGTCAATGTAATTGCTGACCGGTACACAGTATTCAGGGCTAATCGAGAAGTTATAAGCAGTGAATTGACAGTGATACCCAGGGAGCATGTCATATGAAAGTACTGGCGCTTATACTTGCGGGAGGCACAGGCACAAGGTTAGGTGTGCTCACTGAAACCTTGGCAAAACCATCGGTTTATTTTGGAGGTAAGTACAGAATCATCGATTTCGCATTGTCGAACTGTGCCCATTCACAGCTGGAAGGCATTGCCATTCTTCCACAGTACAGACCTGTGGAGCTTATTAGCCACGTAGCCATGGGAAGACCATGGGATTTTGTCAGACGAACCTCATATTTTGCAGTGCTTCCTCCTCATAAAGAGTGGTATCAAGGCACAGCCGACGCTGTTTTTCAAAATATTGAATACATTGACTATCTCAAACCAGACACTGTGCTCATATTGTCAGCAGATCATGTGTACTTGATGGACTACAGACCTTTACTCAAGTACATGGATCTAAAGAATGCTCGCGCGGTTTTGGCAGCAACCACGGTTTCCTGGGAAGAAGCTTGTAGATACGGCACTGTGATTACTGATGAGCACGAGCGTGTTCTGGAATTCCAAGAAAAACCCGCCGAGCCAAAATCCAACTTGGTTAACATGGGTATATACGCCTTTCATTGGCCCTACCTAAGGGAACTGCTACTTGAAGACAGTATCAAAGAAGAATCGACCCACGATTTCGGCGGTGACATATGGCCACGCATTGTATCATCAGGGGAGCCTGCCTACGCTTATAGATTTGATGGCTACTGGTTGGACGTTGGAACCATAAAGTCTTTCTGGGAAGGGCACATGGATTTGGTAGCTCCCTTCCCCAGGCTCAATTTATATGATCCTCGCTGGAAGATTTACACAAATCCCGCTGACCTTCCTTCTCCCATTTTCCTTGGCCCTGGAAGTGCCAGAAGTGCGTTAGTAAGTGAAGGCAGTATTGTAAAGGGCAACATCTTACGTTCCGTTGTTGGCCTACAAACCTTCATCGATGACGATGCAGAGGTCGTAGAAAGCGTCATCGGTCCAAGAAGCTACGTTGGTAAAGGTGCCAAGCTGTACCGAGTGATCACTGGAGAATCAGTGTACATCGAAGACGGTGTTGTTATTGGAGAAGGAGAAGAGGTTCCTAATGAAGTAGCTCCTCAGATTTACACAGATGGTATAACAGTCATTGGCAGAAACGTCACCATAATAAAAGGAAGTCGTTTAGGAAAACAAGTAGCAGTCCAAGAAGGCACTGTGGTCAATGGAGTTTATGGCAGCGGAGCATTCATTTACAGGCAGTGAACACAGCCTCCCTGATTTAATTAAATTCTCCTCGGACAATCGCTGGTTCATGGATGGCGATATTTTCTTTGCTTTTACAGGTGCTCACTTTGACGCGCGCACACTCATACCTGAGCTTCAAAACAGAGCAAAACTCATTATTACAGAGAGAGAAGCCTCTGGATCTAATGTTATCCACCGCCCTGACGCACGTCAGCTTTATAAGAAATTCATTAAAGCTGGAGCGAGAGTGTACCCCTTACACGTCTGGGGCGTCACAGGCACCAAGGGTAAGAGTACTATTGCATGGTGGCTATCCTCTTTGCTTGGAACTGGCTACATGGGAACACTGGGCATAAGGGCAAAAGATGTGCAATTTGTTTTACCCACTACAACCACTGGTGCTGATGCTTTATTCAACACTTATAGGAAAACTGGTGAAGATCACTGGGTTGTTGAACTCTCTTCCATTGGTTTATCAGAAGACAGACTTCCTTTGCCTTTGGAAGGGTTAATATGGACCACGTTTGAACCAGAACACATGGACTACCATAAGACCACATATGCATACTACTCAGCGAAAAAGAAAGCTTTTTCCTATCTAAAGAGAGGCGCTTTAGCACTACTGGGCCAGAATGTACCAGCACCTGATGTTCTTCCACCCAATCCATTTCTCAGATACGGCGATACCGGGGATTTTTACATCTTAGACAGAAAAGAATACGAATGGGAGCAGGACGTAAGGATATACACACCCCAAGGTGTATCCAGCGTGCATCTTCCAATGCCCGGAAAAGTTTTTGCTCACGATGCTGTGGGCACTGTAGCAGCAGCTTTTCTGTGGAAGGGTGTAAAGCTGGAGGGTGAATTTCCTTCTGTTCCTGTTCGCATGAATCACGTTCTCATAAACGGCATCGAAATGATTATAGACTTTGCACACACTCCAGAAAGCATAGACGCATGCCTGCAAACAGTTGCCCAACGTTGGGGTAATGACTTTGTGGTGATTCATGGAGCCACGGGTTACGAACCAGAAAATAAAAGCCACGAAATTATAAAGGTTATAAAGCAATATGGTGTCTCAGGAGCAGCTTCCATCATAAAGTCACTAGATGAGAAGCAATCCGAACAAACCTTAAAGAGATACGAAGATGCTGGTCTCTTGACTGGAAACAGCAGAGAAGTTTTCCAGTTGTGCAGTAAGAAGTTTAAGAAATGGGTCATTGTGGGAATGAGAGATGCCTACGACAGGCTAAAGGAGGCTGGGATTTATGGAACTTGAGAAAGCCATTAGTGCACTTCAGTACGCTTTGGAGATGGAAAAAGAGGGCGTACGTTTTTACAACGAGAAAGCAGGAGAATCAACCACACCTTCCGTGAAAGACTTGTTCACGGGACTGAAACGCATGGAGGAAAGCCACGTTGAGTACCTGTCCAAAGTGCTAGGTCATCTCGAAGATGAAAACACTTTCATTGACGAAATGCCACCTGAAGAAACGCCTTTCGAAAGAGTAAAAGCACAAGAATCAGAGTTCAACTTTGGCGAAATAGCTGCTCTACGCATGGCCATGCTACTAGAGCATGATTTTGCTGAGTTCTACAAGAAAGCTGCCGAGCACACTGACGATGCCATCGGAAAACAGATTTACTTAAAACTGGCAAAGTGGGAAGAAGAACACGAAGCAACCATACGAAACGAGCTGGACAATTTAATGAAGGAACACTGGTATGACATGGGGTTCTCTCCCCTGCTATGAAGACGTATCCAAGAAATTACTAAGAATGCGATAGGAAAAGAAATCAACCGCTGCCATAATGAGGGCAGCGACCAAAAACCAAAGCTTCTGAGGAGTTGAAAGTACCAAGGTCAGGTAAAAGAGTGTCTCCAGAAAAGAAGAAACTGTGAGGTGTGCAGCTACGAAATATGGTTTCCCAAAATCTGCCAAAGCGGCTATGTAAAGTAAAATAAAGACAATTTGCATTACAAAATCAATCCAGTTTCCAGCCAAAAACCAGAGCGAGCCCACGCTCACTATTAAACAAACAACAAGTAAGACAGGTAATAAGCTCCAAGACTGACCAGATAAGCCACAACCAGCTGAACTACCAGTTGTATTGCGGTCCACTTTGACCCTACCTCCTTTCTCAACGCCGCCATGGTAGCTATGCACGGCACATAAAGCACAAAAAACACCATGAAAGCAATACCCGAGGGCGAACTAAAGGAAGAAGCTAAAGTAGAAACTAGTGCAGATCCGCTAGCTTTGTAAAGCTGTCCAAGTGATGAAAGTACCGCTTCTTTCGCTGCTAGGCCCATGAGTAAGGCTGATGACATCTGCCAGTTAAACCCCAGAGGTTTAAAGACGGTTTGGCTCAAAAACATACCTATGCGAGCAACATAACTTTGAGAAACATCTGCACCCAAAGGAAAAGTGAGAAACGCCCAGAAGATAACAGTTGCCAGCAAAACCACTGTGAAAGCCTTGTGAAGAAAATCTTTTGTCCGGAACCAAGCCAGTTTGGTTGTCATTTTCAGAGAGGGCATCCTGTATGGCGGCATTTCTAAGGCGAAAAACGTTGGCATGCGTTTGAAAGCCACATTCCTAAAGCCAAACGCCAGTATGAGGCTAAAAGCCACAGACAGTGCGTAACAAAACAGTACAGCCCCCAATGCCCGGGGTCCAAACAACGCTGAGCCAAGAACCGTAAGCACAGGAAGACGTGCATTGCAGGGAATCAGGGGGATCACCATGGACGCAATTCTACGTTCCACTGGGTCATCAATGGCACGGGTAGAAAGTACGGCAGGCACATTGCAACCAAACCCAAGTATGAGGGAAATAAATGACTTCCCGCTTAATCCAAATCGTGATAAAGGCCTGTCCATGATGAGCGAAGCCCGAGCCATGTAACCAGAATTCTCCAGTAACCCTACCGTGAAGAACATGACAAACACCAACGGGACAAAAGATATGACGTTCCCTACCCCACCAAACAGAGCATTCTGAATAAAGTCTTTCATGAGACCGTTGGGCAGATGGGTGGTCACCACCGCCGATATCCAAGAAATAGACTCAGCTACTAGGTCCGTCAAAGGTTGTCCTACTGCAAAAATGACTTTGAAGAGAAGGTAAAGAATTATAACAAAAGTGGGTATGCCAACTATGGGATGAAGTAGAACGTGATCCAACATGTCTGACCATTTCCACTTTTCTGGCAATTTCTTCATGACGTCCATGGCTATCTGATGTGCCTTTCGGTAACGCTCCATGGCAATGTGCTCCTGAGGATGTATCCCGTCCAAATGGCCCATGATCTCGTCCATGTCAGTTTGCTCGTTGGCGATACTGCTTAGTGCCTCGAAACGCCCTAAATTATCTCTCTTCTGCAATGTGGCTATGAGGTTCTCCAAAGAACGATTAAACGGAATTAGCTTTGGTACACGTGCATTCTTTAAAGCCCCCTTCAACGCATCAATGTTAATACCTTTGAGCGCCGAAATCGGTACAACGGGAACACCCAACTCCTCGGACAGCTTGTCGGCGTCAATAGTAGCTCCTGACTTTTCTAACTCGTCAATGAAGTTCAAAGCGACTACCATGGGCTTTTGCAAGTCCAAGAGTTCCAGAGTGAGCATGAGAGAACGCTCTAAGGACGTAGAATCCACTACGTTCAAAACAACATCATATTCCTGCGATAACAGGAAATTACTGGTGACCTGTTCGTCAACGTTCTTTCCCAACAAAGAATAACTGCCTGGTAAGTCCACAACCTCCCTAATTCCGCCGTCCACTTTCCACTGGGCCATTTTCACATCCACGGTTACGCCCGGCCAGTTTCCCACATGAACGCTCATACCAGTTATCAGATTAAACAAGGTGGACTTACCGCAGTTGGGGTTTCCTACAAGTACTATTCTCTTTATACCGGGATCTGCCTGAGAATTTGTATCCAAGACGTGTTCCCCAGAAGCGTCATGACAAGACATCGACATGGATCCAATGAGCCTCCTTAAGAGAGAGTGCGAGCCTTTGAGTCAGGAACTCCACAATAATGGGACCTCCTAAAGGAGTCCTCTTCACTACTTCGACAGTGATGCCCGGTAGAAGCCCAAGTTCATACATACGCTCCCTAAACCACCTGGGGCCAACTACGGACCTCACTTTTGCTGAAGTCCCCTCAGGTAAGTCACTCAGATGAGCATTAAATGTTTGCACAATAAAACTATACCATGCCTCTCTTTAGCCTGTCAATAAGGTAAAATTGTTCTTATGAAGAAAACAGACGTCTGCTTAGTCCGCTTGCCGGTGAATGGGATGTTCAAAAGTGCGTAAGATCGTCTCGCTGATGTTAATACTTGTTCTGCTATCTCTTGGTACGGTGCAAGGAGAAACCTGGTCTACTGTCCTACTGGTGAGCCCCATTAACACATCACAGCTTTACGTAGTGACCAATGGTTTCACCTCTTACAAAGTAGATGGGAACAGCGTCACATTTTCCAGTAAATGGAGCGGCGGTTCTCTGGAGACTGGAGCTTTTCGAATTACTGCAAACCCGTGGTTGACTGTGACAAGCTCTGCTCCATTGAGTGTAAAAAACCTTTCACCAAAAGAATTTCTGGTAACTGCGTTAGATCAAATAGCTGTTGTTCTGCCAAACGTGGATGTGGATGTTCAAACCACAACTGAAATAATCACTCCAACGTCTCCTGAAACACCAACTTTGCCAGAAACACCCACCAACACGGAAACACCCACCGAGGTGGTACCCACACCGCCAGTAGTTACACCTTCCATTGAGCCTGGTATTGGCCTTTACGATCCTCAAACCCTTCAACTCGCTATTCAGTTCCGACTCACCAAAATCAACAGACAGGTACCTGCAGCCACAGTGGTTCAAATTGCCACCTCCGTGAGCCGTTGGGCAAACTACTTTAACTTGGACCCCTTCTTGGTTATAGGTCTAATCGAAATGGAAAGCGGTTTTAACCCAAACGCAGTGAGTACGTCTTCCGCCGTGGGATTGATGCAGATTCTGGAATCGAACTTCTACAGCTACGCAGCTACGTTGGGTGTTAAGAGCGATCCGTTCGACGTGGACAGTAATGTTGCTGTGGGATGCAAGATGCTTTCCAACAGCATGGTCACTTGGCAAAGACCTTTCATGGCACTAAGGTCGTACCTGCTAGGTTCCACAGGTCTTATGAACAGCATCCTTGCCGGTAGCGATGCCGCCGACAGCAAAGGTACTCAATCAATGAACTATGCCAATGTTGTGCTCAATATACGCAATCAGATTTACCAGTACTTTAACTTGACGCCTCCAAAAGAACAATACGTAGTGGTTTTGGATCCGGGACATGGTGGATACAACCCAAGTAATGGCATGTACAACATGGGTGCCATAGGACTTAACGGCATATATGAAAGCGAGGTTGTGCTGGACATCTCACAGAAAGTTGCTGATATTCTCCGAAGTAACGGTCTCACCGTCCAAATGACAAGAACCAAGGAGAAAGACAAGTCAAACCCATACGATTTAGAGGACCGCTTGAGGCTGGCTGAGAGTTTCAAACCAAATGTCCTTTTGAGTATTCACGCTAACTCCTTTACTTCGTCCACTGCTAATGGTGTGGAAACCTATTGGCGTACTTGGCAGTCAAAATGGTTTGCCACCACCGTACATAATGCTTACCTAAAACAGGTAGAGCTTAAAGACAGAGGAGTAAAACAGGACACCACCCTGTTTATGCTCAAAGGTGAGACGTATCCGTCAGCCATGATAGAAGTTGGGTTTATCACTAACCCCGTGGATTATGCTCTTCTTTCGACTCCAGAAGGCAGAACAAAGGCTGCTCAGGGAATTGCAAAAGGCATCCTGCAATTCATGGGCATAGATGTCAAACCGTTAGATCGCTAAAAGGATTCCAGTAACCCTTAACCAGTAAGAAAACCTCTTTATCAGCACTGATGTGCTGAATGGGTTCAGTCACAATGTTAGAAATTGGTGGAACGGCGTAGTTCGACCAAAACACGTTTTCAAGGTCCCACTTGAAACCTTTCTCGCTTAGTACAGTGCCCGTAGTTGGAAGTACCGAGATTGTAGTGCCTTGCGGTATATGAAGGGTAAAATACCTGCCAAACAATATTGTTTCTTTGAAACCATAAGCTACGGCAGGTTTGTTTAACCCGTATGCCATTTTTAGCAAGGCCAAGTTTCCCAGTAAATGATCGATCTCTTCACCCCAAACGCCCATGATAACCACTGGTGCACTTTGGCTTAATTGCAAAGCTCTTTCGCCATCAGTAAAATCCTTATCCGGATAACTAATGAGCATGGGCAGTTTCAGGTCGAGAACCTCCCCGATGAAGGAGCCCATGGAGTCTAAATCACCTACAACCATGTTGGGCGGTATGTTGGCTTTTAGTAAGTGCCGGGTGCCACCGTCGACACCCAGCACGTAATTGAAAGTAAAGTTTTCCCGCAGAAACTGAAACAGCCCCGATTCCACGTGACCGTTAAGGCTAATCAGAGTTGACATTTGCAGCCTTCTCCAGGGGTGGCCAAATAATCAGAATAACTACCAAAGCCAGTAACGTAGAAGGAGCAACTACCAAGAAATTAACTATTAAGGAATAAACCCACGGGTTCATTCCTTCCGGAGCATACTGGCTAAAGAACACGTAGCCACTTAAAAAGTGGCTCAGGAATCGTCCTGCACCCCCTAACAACGCACCAAGCTCCACGGGTGTGGCATAAGTTCTTTTCCATGAACCATACAGAACGGCAAGGAATGCAATCACACTAGAAGCAAGAACTACATAACCACCAATGGGAAAAAACTGTGCCTTGCTCTTTAAATCTTGAAGTTCTTCTTCTAGTTCTGACTTCTCATCAGGGCTAGCTACTAAGAGTTGCTGCTCCAATTGTGCTACCTGTGTTTTGACTTCTGCGGTGCTGACCATGGTGTAGTGGAATATTATCACTCCACTCACTAAAATGGCAATGGCTAAAAGAATACTAACAACGCGATTAACACGTAAATTCTTGACCAAACCAGCAAGCCCGATCAAACCGAATGCGATGGGATAATCCAGCAAATACTGAAGTGGATGTAGCACGAACATGTCCTGTAAACTGTGAAGAAAGCCGTAAGCCATGCCTACTACAATACCTGGACCTGCTCCCCACCTAAGAGCAAAGACGAGAAGTGGAAGCATCTGCAGGGAAATAGAGCCTCCCTGTGGCAACTGGCCCACATTAAAGTACCACAGTGCCAATGCTAAACCGACCATGATGCCGGCTTCCGCCAGCATCCGAGTGTTTTTAAACATTCAAACCAAACCTCCCTCCGCCGGTATTACCCGGATCAGGTTCCTAGGGTCGGTAGCTAACAGCCACCCTCTCAGCCCCTCACCCAAATAGGGGCTCCCCTGGTCCTGTACAACCACTATTGTACTACTTGATCTGAATTTTAGAAGAAATACAGCAGAAGCAGCACTGCGCCCAGCACAATTCGATAAATGATGAAGGGCTTGTAACTTTTCTGGCTAACAAATTGCAAAAAAGGTCTTACCACCAAGTAAGCACTTAAAAAGGCAAACAGACAACCCACAAGGAGTATTGTCCATTCCTGCATTGTAAAAGAGAAACCAGATTTCAGCAGCTCATAACCGCCAGCAGCTAACAATGTCGGGGCTCCTAAAATGAAGGAAAACTGAGCTGCAGTTTCTCTGGTGAGTCCAGAAAGCATGCCACCACCAATACTTGCTGCCGACCTACTGAAACCCGGTAAATAGGACAGGAGTTGGAATAGTCCTATCTTCAATGCAGTTAGAGAACCTATACTTCCTACCTTACGCACCGTTCCTGAGCTGCTTCTTTCAGCGTACCAAAGAAATAAGGCTCCCAGAATAAGCGTAATGGACACAGTTAAAACCGAAAAAAGGTAAGTCTGAATGGCATCACCGAAAGTGGCTCCAACGATAATAGCAGGAATTAGAGCTATGACAATGTTCCGGTAATTTATGAGCACATGCTTTCTTTCTTTAGAGGAGAAGATGTTGTATTCATTCCAAAAAAGAATTACCACTGCCAAAATGGCTCCCATTTGCACGATGACATCAAAAGAGGCGTTAAATGGCTCAGAAAAACGAATCCATTGATTAACGATGATTAGGTGCCCCGTTGAAGATATGGGTAGAAACTCAGTAACACCTTCAACTACACCCAGCACGGCAGCTTTTAAAAGCGACACATAAAACATAAGACAAACACCTCCTACAAAGGTCTCTTCTCTGGAATACCTGGTTTACGTGGAAAAGCTAGCGGTGTGGAAGATTCCTTCCTTAGCACCACAAGAGTCCTAAAACGGTCGCCAAGAAGATAATCGTGGTGTTCCCTAAACGTCAAATTAAGCTTCTCCAAGGCATTTTGTGCAGAACGCATTTCTTCTTTCCAAGAAGGCCCTTTCCAAAACACTGCCTGCCCACCCACCTTCAAAGGAGCTACCGCATATTCAGCCAAAATCCTAATCTCAGCCACAGCCCGGCTTATGGCGAAATCAAACTCTTCTCGATGCGTTTTGCCGAAGTCTTCTATGCGCCCATGCACAATCTCCACGTTAATTAAACTCAGAGAAGCTACCAGATGCGTCAAAAACTTGCAGGATTTCTGTGAGCTGTCCACTAATGTAAAATGTACGTTCTTGAGGACAATTGCCAGTACAATTCCTGGTAAACCACCACCTGGGCCAATATCCAGAACCTTGCCACTAAGCTGCACACGATCCAACACAGCAAGGCTGTCTTCAATGCCCAAAGTCCATAAGTCCTCTGGGCTACGATAACCATGGAGGTAATCCGCTAACCAGAGCTGCGAAGCAAAGTATTCGAGCTGTTCCTCCTCAGTCATCCACTAAAGCTCCGAAAAGAAACGTTCATGGGATTAAAAAGACTAAAAAGGGCCTCTTGAAGCTCCGCACTGAAGGAAACCCAGTAACTATTGGGCAAAAGAACCCGATAAATGGACCCATCTAAATGAACAGTAAATTCCACAGGTGTAGGCCCTTTATGCTGTCTCAGAAGAACCTTCAGTTTCTTAAGTTTGTCTACTGTGATCTGTTCAGACCTGAGAACAATGCGCAAAACACCTTTACCGTCCAGTTCCCTTAGTTTATCGTCAAGTTCACTAAGCGGTGAAAACGAAATCAATGACTCCGCGATGAGTCTGCTTTTTTCATCTTCAGACTCCACCCTTGCAGTCATCGTGATTATTCCGGGCTTTGAGATAATTTCCTTAAAAGCATCGAATTTTTGAGGCAGAACTGTTACCTCAACCTGCGACGTTAAGTCTTCCAAGGTGAAGGTCATGTACTGATTGTTATTTCTGCTTTTTCTTACTCGGGTACTAGAAACGAAACCGCCCACTTGTACCAGGCCCTGTATTTCTTCCAAGGAATCCAACGTGGTCAAGTTCTGACTGGTCAGAATAGCCATGTACCGCTCCAGAGGGTGTGTTGTTATGTAAAGTCCCAAGTACTCGCGCTCGTCCTCCATGGGATCTAAGGAGATGTCGTCGTTTGAAGTATCCTCAATCTGGAAAAGGGTTTGGGTAGTTATCCCAGTGGAAAGTTGACGCAGTAAACTCTTTCTATCACCCAAACTATCAAAAGCCCCAGCTCTGATAAGGCTTTCCGTAACCTTCTTATTAACCACGCGATCATTCACGCGTAACAGAAAATCTTGAAACGAGGTGAACGGTCCACCACTTTCTCTGGTCTTCAAGATCTCATCGACGGCGGCCAAGCCCACGTTCTTAATTCCCAGCAAACCAAAACGTATCTCGTTTTCACCCTCCGGAATGAAGTAGTGCTCTGACTTGTTTACATCAGGCGGCAGTATTCTTATGCCCAACCTTCGTGCTTCGGAAATGTAAACTTTGAGCTTCTCCGTGTTATCCACGAAGCTAGCCAGTAGTGCTGCAAAGTACTCTGTGGGATAGTAAGCCTTCAACCAAGCAGTATAGTAAGTCACATGAGCGTAAGCCGCTGAATGAGATTTGTTAAACCCATATTCCGCAAAATGCACTATGGTCTCATAGATTTTTTCAACGGTTTCTTTGGCATAACCGCGTTGCAGACCGCGGCTGACAAAGTCTTCACGCAGTTTCAATATTTCCTCTTCTTTTTTCTTGCTTATGGCTCTACGTAAAACGTCAGCTTCACCCAAGGAATAACCAGCTATGATTGAAGCAATCTGCATGATCTGTTCTTGATACACAATAATGCCGTAAGTTTCCTCTAATATGGGCTTCAAATCATCATGAAAGTAGTCCACAGGTTCCCTACCATGCTTCCTGTCCACATAAGATTTGACTCCCCCGCTGCCCAGCGTACCTGGCCTATAAAGAGCCTCAGCGGCTATTATCTCCTCAAACTTCGTGGGTTTGAGATCCTTTAAGAAGGAACGGAAGCCGGCACTTTCCAGTTGAAACACTCCCACCGTTTCGCCAGCAGAAAGCATTTCATAGACCTTTGGGTCATCTTTGGGAAGACTACTAAGGTCAATATCTTTGCCATGACGCTGTTTTATCCATTTCAGCGCATCACTGATTACAGTCATGTTTCTAAGACCAAGGAAATCCATCTTGAGCAAGCCAAGTTTTTCAACGTCGTCTTTTGCCAACTGAGTAGTCACGTTAATACCAGCTTCATCTGAGGAAGCTTGCAAAGCCACATATTCGTACAGAGGTTTATCTGAAATAACCACACCAGCAGCGTGAGTGGAAGCATGTCTGGGCAAGCCTTCTACCTGCTTCGCTATCTCCAAGACTCTCCCAAGCTCTGGGTATTGGTTTATGAGACTGCGCACGTCCTCCAACTTTTCAGCCTGTGCTAGTTCCATGTTTGGAGGAATGCTCTTAGAAAGCCTGTCCACCAGTGCCAGAGGCACACCAAGTACTCTACCCACGTCCCTAATGGCAGCACGGGCAGCTAGCGTACCAAAGGTTGCTATTTGCGCCACGTTTTCTTCTCCGTACTTGTTCCTAACATAACGCAGAACTTCGTCACGCCTGCGAGCACAAAAGTCCACATCAATGTCAGGCATGGAAATACGCTCGGGGTTCAAAAACCTTTCAAAAAGAAGACCGTACTTTAAAGGATCCACATCAGTTATGCCTGTTAAGTAAGCTACCAATGAACCTGCAGCGCTACCTCGCCCTGGCCCAACTGGGATTCCTTGGGATTTTGCCCAGTTTATGTAATCCTGCACAATGAGGAAATAGCCGGCAAATCCCATCTTCTCGATGACTGCAAGCTCGTACTCCATGCGGTCAAGAACTTCTTTAGCTGGACTATCGCCATACCTTTTGCGCAGCCCGTCCTGAGTGAGTTTTCTCAAATAGGAATTCTCTGTGTAACCTTCAGGTACAGAGAATTTTGGCAAATGCTGCTCTCCAAGTGGCAAAATGAAGTCCACCATTTCGGCAATGGCCAAAGAATTGGTCAAAGCTTCAGGTATTTCTGAAAAACGCTCCCACATCTCGTCAGCGGATTTCAAATACATTTGGTCAGTCTCATATTTGAAACGGTTCGGATCATTTAGTGTGGTACCAGTGGCAATCGCCATGAGTACGTCCTGTATGGAGTATTCTTCAGGACGTCCGTAGTGGACATCATTTGTGGCTAATAGTGGGATACCTGTTCGCCTAGAGAGCTCAACAATAGCTTTGTTAACTCGTTGCTGCTCTGCCAAATTATGGTCCATTATTTCCAGATAAAAGTTCCCTTTGCCAAAAATGTCTTGATAACGCCCCGCCAGCTCCAATGCTTTCTCTTCATCACCTTCCAGAAGAGCACGTGGGATTGCACCAGCCAAACAAGCAGATGACGCTATGAGACCTTCATGATACTGCTCCAAAAGCTCCCAGTCGAATCTGGGCCTGTAGTAGAACCCTTCCAAGTAGGCTTTTGTAAGCAGGATGTTCAAGTTCCTAAAGCCTGCGGCGTTCTTAACAAGCAAAACCAGGTGAAAAGGTTCTTTATCCTTGTTGCCTTCCTTTTTTCTTCTATCTCTTTGTGCCTGGTAACCTTCCACGCCTACTATGGGTTTTATTCCCGATTTTTTGGCTTCACTGACGAACTCCACCAGGCCATAAGTAACTCCGTGGTCAGTTATGGCTATTGCCGGCATATCAAGCTCTTTTGCTCGCTGGACCAGCTTTTTAGGCAAAGTCACACCGTCAAGTAAAGAATAAGCGCTGTGAACATGCAAGTGCACAAACTGATTCATCATACCAAGGTTTATTATAATAGAGCTATGACCGGGAAGCTCAAAATTATCCTCGTAGAAGACGATATTTCTTTTGCTGAGTTGCTTTCTCAGCGTTTAGAAGAGTTTGGCTTTTTAATTGAACATTATGAAGACGGTGCTTCCTTTCTTGACTTAAAACCAGAGGGGCGTTTGATCTTGCTTGATCTAATGCTACCAAACTTGGACGGCTTCAGAGTTTTGGAAATTCTAAGGCACCGAAAGGACAAAACACCGGTCATTGTAATCTCTGCACGAAGCAGCGAAGAAGATGTGGTAAAGGCACTGGAACTTGGAGCTGCTGACTACGTTTTTAAGCCCATAAGAATGAAAGAACTAATTGCCAGGATAAACCGTCTTTTAGCACATGAAGCCAAAGATGACGGCCCAGTTCAGGTTATGGTGGAAAACCAGTTTCTTGTTACTCCTGAAGGAGAACGTGTTCAGCTCACAGCAACTGAAGCTCGGTTAGTTCGACTACTGCTTGAGAATCCTGGACAAGTTTTTACCCGGGAAGAACTCATAGAAGGCATAAGTGAAAAGGCTGAGAACCCCAAAGTCATAGACGTGCACATTCACAACCTTAAGAAAAAAGTGCCGTGGCTGAAGGAAAAAATCAGGGCAATAAGGGCTTTAGGATATGTTTACCAGCCGTGACCTAGAAATACTTGAAAACTTGAACATGGCAGCTCTGATTATGGACGATGAGAATAAGGTCGTCTTAGCCACAAAACAAATGAACGAGCTACCGTTCTTTTCCTTCATACCTAATGCGCCTATTTCTGTCAACGTTAGACGTGCAGATATCAGGGAAGCATTATTGACTCGCGATGTGTTCTCCATCATGAGCCCAACCCGGGAGCGCTCGTTTCAAGTACAACGTTTTAGAGAAGAAAACCTCCTTATCGTAGTACGTGAAGTGACATACACCGTTGAGCAAACCCAACAAGTAAACATTCTTATTTACCACGTTGTTCACGAGATCAGAAACGCCTTAAACAATCTTTCACTTTCGCTGGACTATTTAAGTGAGCCTTACATGTCCAAAGTTGAGGAAAGCATAAACAGATTAGATAGGCTTTCTCAGCAGCTCACAGATTTCACCAGCTTAAACACTTTGCAAGCAGAAGATGTTCGCCTTAGTGACATAGCAGAGTCCATAAAACAGATATTCGATGTTCCGGTTATAATGACACACGAAGCCGTGTGGAAAGTAAATAGAAAACTTCTTCTTATGGCTCTCCGAAATCTAATAGACAATGCACTTGCTTACGGCAAAGACCCCATAGTTCTTCTCGAAGAACGACAAATACGCGTAGAAGATAAGGGTCCTGGATTGCCAGCGCAAATAGTTGACAAGCTCTTTACTCCTTTCAACACCACAAAGAGCGTAGGCTTGGGATTATTTATCGCCAAGAAAGCATGTGAATTGAATAACTTAACCCTTGATTACCAACCAAACATACCCCACGGCTGCATCTTTACCATTTCTTTACCGAGCTTTCCTAGAATGTAAACAGTGATTAAGACAAGGAGGTAATGAAATGAAAGCAAAGTACCTCAGGGTTATAGGCATCATCCTAGTAGCAACTCTGATTCTGGCTGGATGCACCTCTGCACCTAACAGCAATGCAGGTAACGAGACGAAGACCATTGTCATAAAAGGTTCAGATACCGAGGTAAACATGGTGCAAGCACTAGCAGAGCAATTTCGCAATGCTCATCCCGACGTAAACATTTCTGTTTCAGGCGGCGGAAGTGGCTCAGGTATTGCCGCTCTCATTAACGGAGAAATTGACATAGCTAACTCTTCCAGGGAGATCTCGCAAGAAGAGTTGGATCAGGCAAAAGCAAAGAACATTGAAATAGGCACGTTTATTGACGCAAGAGACGGCATAACCGTGATAGTTAATCCCAACAACCCTGTTGAAAAGCTTACCTTGGATCAACTTGGAAGAATTTACCGTGGTGAAATTACAAATTGGAAAGAAGTGGGAGGAAAAGATTCTCCCATAACCTTGTACGGAAGGCAAAGCAACAGTGGCACATTCACGTTTTTCAGGGATGTGGCGGTAAAAGGAGATTATGCCCAAAGCATGAGATCCATGAATGGTAATAGCGATATCATAAATGCCGTGGCACAAGACGAAACAGCTGTTGGCTACGTAGGCGTAGGGTATTACAAGCAGGCTGAAGATCAAGTGAAACAAGTTCTCCTTTCTACTGATGGTGAAAACTACTACAGCTCCACTAACCTGCAGGCCATCAATAATAAGCTATATCCACTAGCCAGACCCTTGTACCAGTATGTCAGGTTACCTCTTACCCAAGCAGTAAGAGATTTTCTAGCTTTTGAAATTAGCGAAGAAGGACAAGCCATCGTGGAAGAGAATGGGTTTTACCCCATAGGCCCTGATGAGAGGACTATCAGTGAGGAACTACTCAACAAATAGCTCAGCAGAGAAAACATTCCGACTTGCCAGCGCTGCAGCCGCGGTGCTGGCAAGTCTGGGCGTGGTTCTTATAATCTTTTTTATGTGCATTCCCGCATTCAAGGCCCTTAGCCAAGTTCCATTGACTGCTTTTCTCAGCGCGAAATGGAATCCCAAAGGTTATTCAGGTAGCAGCTGGGGCATATTACCTTTCATTGCAGGTTCACTTTGGACCACTGTCATTGCGCTGATAATATCCGTACCTTTATCCTTCTTGGCAGCTGTTTTTTCAAGTCAGTACATGACAGAATCCATACGTTCAGCCACAGATCTGTTTTTTAGTGTTTTAGCTGGAATTCCTTCCGTAATTATGGGCTTTCTCGCACTAACCACTATCGCACCCTTAATCGCTAGAGTATTTCATTTAAGTAGCGGTTTGACCATATTAAATGGCGGAATAACCTTGGCTATAATGGTACTACCCACCATGGTAAGTGTGCTTAGTGACGCTTTTCAAAAAATACCGGAAATTTATAAAGAGGGCGCATTGGCGCTCGGTGCTTCAAAATGGCAAGCTGCAGTGGGAGTTTTGTTTCAGTTTGTGAAACCTGCTTTCATTTCCAGCGTACTACTCAGTTTTGGCCGCGCTATTGGTGAAACCATGGCAGTCATTATGGCAGTGGGAAACGTTGCCATGATACCTAAAACCCCTTTACAACCTGGAGAAACCATGACTGGAGTGCTAGCCATAGAAATGCCAGAAACCATAGCTGGTTCGGTGCACTACAACGTCTTGTTCTTAATAGGTTTTCTTTTGCTTCTAATAGCTCTCCTAGTTAATTACCTTTCTGGACTCATAACTTCCAAGATCAGGGTGAAAATACAATGAAAAAAGCTTCCGACTCAATCTGGGTTCTGCTAAGCGCCATTGCATATTTTTCTGCGGTCGTCTTTGTCATTTGGGTAGCCATTCACCTGTATGCCCTATCAGCAGGGAAGTTATCCTTAGCTTTTTTATTCACCAATCCTACTAGTGGCATGACCGCTGGCGGTGTGTTTGCTCCGTTGTTCGGCTCAATTTACTTGGCTCTTTGGGTTCTCATCATATCGACACCCATCGGAGTATTAGCAGGTGTTTATTTTGCAGAATTCGCACCTGATAATACTTTAACCAGATTGCTCAGAAGTTCCATAAGGACTTTAAGCGGCGTCCCTGCCATTGTATTCGGTTTGTTCGGCTTGGCTTTCTTTGTACGGTTCATGAACCTTGGACTTTCGCTGTTAGCCTCCGCATTGACCCTTTCTGTGATGAACCTGCCTGTGATTATCACGACTACTGAGGAGGCACTTCGTTTAGTGCCCAATGCCCAGAAGGAAGCTGCCATCGCTTTGGGTGCAAATTCTTGGGAAGTTTGGAGAGACGTTTCATTTAAATACGCGTCCAGCGGAATAACTTCAGGTTTGTTTTTAGCACTAAGCAGGGCTTTGGGTGAAACAGCTCCCATTTTACTAACAGGAGTTGTGTTTTACCAACCAACTGTCACATTAGATCCAACTAAGACCTTTATGGCGCTTCCTTATCACATCTTCATTTTGGCAACTCAGCACAGTAAGTTTGCGGAGGTACTCCCTATTGCTGCCGCTTCTGGTTTTGTTTTGCTTTTGATGGTCTTGTTCGCCAGAATACTTGCTTATATGTACAATAGGAGGACTCAACGATGGCTCTGAAAATCGAAGCGCGCGACGTGAGCGTTTATTTCGGAAACACGCAAATACTACACAATGTGAGTTTAGGCATCGAGGAAAAATCTGTTACTGCCATCATAGGACCTTCAGGATGCGGAAAAACCACGTTCCTTAGAACCTTGAACAGGCTAAACGACCTGTCGCCAAATTTTAGATTGGAAGGCGAAGTACTTTTAGGCGGGGAGAACATATATCACATGGATCCTATTATTCTAAGGCGTCGGGTCGGAATGGTCTTTCAAAAACCAAATCCTTTCCCCATGAGTATTTTTGACAACGTGGCTTACGGCCTCCGCTTACAAGGCATTAAAGATAAACACCGCTTGCAAGAAAAAGTGAAATCAGCCCTCATAGCAGCAGGACTATGGGAAGAAGTGCAGAACAGGCTGAACAGTAATGCCTTCGACTTGTCAGGAGGACAGCAACAACGACTGTGTATTGCAAGAGCCATTGCTGTGGATCC
>Ga0208823_1000167_pt1 | contig 55918 bp, 54 predicted proteins | sample AD_UKC075_MetaG_FD_184440 | JGI IMG/M metagenome (GOLD analysis project Ga0208823, IMG submission 184440) | Active sludge microbial communities of municipal wastewater-treating anaerobic digesters from USA - AD_UKC075_MetaG (SPAdes) (version 2) | ecosystem: Engineered > Bioreactor > Anaerobic >...
GCTTTTGTCAATGCCGGTTTTATTAAAAAAACGCTTTTCATCTTAAGCAGGTGTTTGCGATATTTTAGACAAAAACAATAAAATATACCGCTGTGTTATTACGGTTTTAACAAAAATTATTTTTTTTTAATCTGGTAAAAATTTTTCAAATCTCGTTGTAATATATATGGAAGCCAAAACCGCAAAAGCGCCGGTAAAGGCTTATTTTTTTGCGCTCGCGCGTTGGTTTTTCCAAAAAACAATAATAAGGATTGGGGGCTGAAAAATGAATAACTTTGATTTTGAAATCCAAAGAGACCCGTTTCTTATGGCGCTGGCGGCAGCATACCGGAAAGAGATTGAGGAATTTCAGGGAACCTTAATTCTCAATCCGCAGCAGTTTAAGAAGTACTTAGAAGCCGTCGCCTATCTCAAAAGGCTCGCGAGTGAAATGTTCGGCGACAAAGTCGAGGTGAGCCTTCTCCCTAAAGAGCGCCACGGGTACGCTACTGCCAGAATTGGAATCCTGACATTAACACAGGAAGAGATGCCGGAATTTTTTGAAATGCTCAGCAAGGTGGACGCTTTCGGCATTTATCCAAATGCGGGAGGAGATGATTTGACAATCGACATCAGCGTCAGCAATGTTTTTATTAAGGCGGATTAGCTGTGATGGATAAATGGTTTTACAAACACAAAAAGGCAGGCTGTCTGTGCCTGCCTTTTTGTGTCTAAAGAGAGAGTTTTGAGGATTTTTCCGCTATCACGGCTGCAAAAACAAAAGGCTTGTTCAAAGCTTAAAGCTAAAGCGCATACGCTTTGCCCCTTGCGGGTTTTGGCGTCTTTTAAGATATCTTCAACTGCAGGCGGAACCTGTCCGAAATCATAGCGATAAACTCGCTGTTGGTGGGTTTGCCCCGGCCGTTATGTATGGTGTAGCCGAAATAGGAATTCAGCACGTCCACGTCCCCTCTGTCCCATGCGACTTCAATCGCGTGCCTAATTGCGCGCTCAACGCGAGAGGAAGTGGTGCCGTGTTTTTTCGCGACCGCGGGATAAAGCCGCTTTGTAACCGCGTTGATGATATCGTCGTCGTTAATCGCCATAATAATAGCGTCCCTGAGGTACTGGTACCCTTTTATGTGAGCAGGCACTCCAATCTGATGGATTATTTCGGTAACCCTCATTTCAAGGCTGCCGATTGACGGGGTGCCCTGAATGCCGCCCCGCCTTATCATCTCGACGCGGCGCTTGCCGTTGAGCGCGAGTATCCGCTCCGCCATTTCATCGGCATCAAACGGCTTTAGAAAATAGTAGTCGGCTCCCGCCAGCAGCGCCTCACGCTCAAGGTTGGGATTGTCAAAGCTGGACATAATCATAACCTGCGGACGGGTGGCGAGGTTCATCCTTTGTATCCCTTTAAGTACCCCGATTGCGTCCAGATGTGGCAAAAAGAAATCCATAATCACCACATCCGGACGCATCTGCTCGACAAAGGATAAAACCTGACGCCCGTCCTTTTGCACGGTGTGAACGTCCAGAGAATGTGCCCGCATAATAGCGGCGCAGGGTTTGCCGAAATGTTCGCTGTCATCTGCCAATAAAACTTTTATTACCTTTTCCATCATTTTGCCCCCAAACTCATATTGTTTTTTTCATTTCCTAATTCACAACGACATTTTACCATATATTGGTATAAAATGCAAGTGTTAGGAAGGAATTTTTTTTAAATTTGGGGACAATATTTTTTGAGCGGTCAAAAACCCTATGCGGCAGGCGCCATCTGCTGCACGGTATTAGCTGTTTTAAGCATGTTTTCTGCAAATATCGCAAAGCCCTTTGTCGGGTCGTTCACAAAAACATGGGTTATAGCTCCGATAAGCCTGCCGTCCTGAAGGATTGGGGAGCCGCTCATCCCTTGAATAATCCCTCCGGTTTTATCAAGGAGCCGTTTGTCGGTGATTGAGATTACCATGTTTCTGGTCGGGGAGGAATCGTTATACCGCACCTGTTCAATTTTTATTTCATACAATTCAGGTGTTGTGCCCAGGGTGGTGGTCAATAATTTCGCCGCGCCGGTCCTTACCTGCTGTTTCATCGCGATTGGCACGGGCTGGCCGGATATCGGGGTTTTGTTCAGTATGCCGTATATCCCGGTCTCACTGTTGATTGACATATTGCCGAGAGTCCCCAGCTCAAAGCCACCGCGCAGCTCGCCCGGCTCGCCGCTCTGCCCTTTTATTATGCTGTAAATCCGCGCCGGCACGATTTCGCCGCTCGCCAGCGGCAGCGGTTCGCCCGTATCAATGTCGCAGATTGCGTGCCCCAGCCCGCCGAACACATTGCTGCCCGGAATATAAAAGGTCATTGTGCCTATGCCCGCCGAGCTGTCCCGCACCCAGAGCCCCGCCTTGTAGCAGTTTTCGTTCACCGATTTAACGCAGCTGAAATACATGTCGAAGGTGATGTTGCCCCTTCTTATCCTGAAACACATCTGCCTGCCCCCCGCTTTTTCTATTATCGCCGCCACCTGTTCGGTTGTGTTTACGGGTTTTCCGTCTATCATAACCAAAACGTCCCCGACTTTAATTCCCGCCTCCTTCGCCGGGTTTTTCGGCCCGTTTTTGGTATCCACGTCCGACATCCCCACAACCAAAACTCCGTCGGTGTACATTTTAATTCCGAACGGCATTCCGCTTGGGATTACGGTCGTTACGTCCACCACATTTACCGTAACTTCCTTAATTGGAAACACCCCAAAAAGCTGCAGCGACGCGTGATAGCTGCTACCCGGCGCCAGTTTTGAAACCGGCGTTGACAGTTTTTCCATGGCTTTGCGGGTATCAATCTGAACCGCGCCGTTCAGTTTCAGGTCATAACCCGACACCACGCTGAACTGTTCGGGCATTGCTCTCCCAAGAAGGAAAATAGCCGAAAAAAGAAAACAGCACGTCCCAAACAAAACGGTGCTGAAACGGCGTATTGCCCTGCGGATGTTATGCATAACGGTTACCATGCCTTTCTAATCTGATGGACGGCGCTGTACTGTCAATCAAAAAAAATCTGGTGCCTTTCAAATTCTAACCTCCCTTTTGATGTCCAGTTTTATGACCATCATCAAACTTTTTGCGAGGTCAGATTTAATGTTCCACTATTGAAAAAAAGTATTTAACCATTAAAAACTTTTTACAAGAAATCATTTTCAGCATATCCAAATAAAAATCGGGACAGCATAAGCCGTCCCGAAATATATGAATTTATAAAAATATATCTAAAAATATTATCAGATTATTCAACAGAAATAAAATAGTAATATACAGGCTGGCCGCCGTTTACCAGCGTGATGTCAATGCTGTTGCCATATCTCTCCTGCAAGGCCTCAAGCACTTCCTCCGCCTCGGCTTCCTTGACATCCTTGCCGTAAATCAGGGTTATAAAGCTGGTTTCCCTGCCGGTAATCCTGCGGGTGTTGACAATGCTTTTTGTCAGCTTGACAACCGCGTGTTTGACTTCGCTGTCCGAAAAGATGACTTTGCCGTTCTCAAGCGCCAGAATATCCCCCTCTTTGATTGAGCGACCGCTGTAATCGCTGTCGCGCACCGCAAAGGTAACCGAGCCGGTGGTAACATTGTCAGCCGCTTTCATCATATTCAGCAGGTTGGTTTGGACGTCGTCGTCCGGATTGAAATTGAGCATGGCGGCAATGCCCTGCGGGATTGTTCTGGTCTGTAGGACGTGTACCTTTCTGTCGGCCAAAGGTATGGCCTGTTCGGCCGCAAGAATAATATTCTTGTTGTTCGGAAGAACAAATACATTCTTTGCCGGAGTTGCCTGAATTGCGTTGAGGATATCATCGGTCGAGGGGTTCATTGTCTGCCCGCCCGACACGACATTGTCGCAGCTGAGGTCCTTGAATAATGCCTGCAGCCCTTCCCCGGCCGCCACCGCGACAAACCCGTACTCGTTTTCGGGCTCACTGCGTTCCAGTGTTTGGCTGTCGGACACATCCTCCGGCACCCACGCGGCGTTTTGATGCTGTATACGCATGTTTTCGATTTTAACCGTCTCGAACTGCCCGTACTTGATGGCTTCGGACAGCGCGAGTCCGGGGTCGTTGGTGTGCAGATGGACCTTGATGATTTCGGGGTCGTCCACCAAAACCACGCTGTCGCCGATGGATTCAAGATATGCGCGCAGGCGCAGCGGGTCGTTGGTATTCCCCTTTTCGCGGCCTATAATGAATTCTGTGCAGTAGGTGAATTTAATATCCGCCTCAAAAGCGCCGGCCGCGCTGATTTCGCCCGTGCTAACAGCCTCGCCGGCTTTGGTTTCGATTGAACCGCCTTCAAAGACGTCCTGCATCGCCCTAAAAACTATGCAAAGCCCTTTGCCGCCCGCGTCCACAACTCCCGCCTTTTTCAAAACCGGCAGCAAATCGGGAGTGCGCTGCAGGGATGCCTCGGCCTCTTTGCAGATTGCTTCCCACACATTTTTTGCCGATGAATCCTTCGCCGCCGCCTCCTTGCCTTTGGCTACAGCCTCGCGGGCGACCGTCAGCATTGTGCCCTCGGTGGGTTTCATAACGGCTTTATACGCGGCTTCAACCCCCATGCCCAGCGCCTCTGCCAAATCGGCGCCGTCGGCGGTTTCCTTGCCTTTCAGCCCTTTTGACAAGCCGCGGAACAGCAGCGACAGTATTACGCCTGAATTCCCCCTTGCTCCGCGGAGCAGCGCCGCAGCGGCGACGTCGGCCGCCTCCGAAACAGTCGGCTCGGTCAGCCGTTCAAGCTCGCGGCTCGCGGCAGCGAGGGTCATTGACATATTTGTTCCGGTATCCCCGTCCGGAACGGGGAATACGTTTAACTCGTCCACCGCCTGCCTTTCCTTTGCCAGCCGGTTGGACGCAGAAATTATCGCATCACACAAAGTTTTACCTTGAATCAATATAAGCACTCCCTTGAAGGAAAAACGCCAAAGGCTTATGCCTTGCGGCGATATCATTCAGTTTATTCGGCTTTCATGCCGTCAACAAAGACATTGACCTTCTGGACTTCAAGCCCTGTCGCCTGTTCCACAGTGTATCTGACTTTGTTGACTATGCTTTTCGCTATGGCCGAGATATTCATACCATAAATCACGCGTATATGCAAATCGATTATCAGCTTGTTGCCCTGGCTGCGCACCCGCACCCCTTCATCGGCGTATGTCCGGCGGGAGATTAGCGACCGCAGGCCCTGTCTGGCGCCGCTTTTCATCATCCCCGCAACCCCATAGCACGAGGAGGCGGCGTTTCCGACAAGATAGGCAAAATACTCCTGGGAAATCTGAATAGTGCCGAGATGGTTTTCCATTTGAATCATAATGCGTTCCTCCAATTTTCTTAAGGCAACATCCAAGCTTTATTGATAAGTCCAGTTTTCAATCCCATAATACGCGCAAAACGCAGTCGCCGCAACTTTGGAAAGCGACCTGTTGTAAGCGGCAATCCCATTTCTCCAGCACAGCGGGATGAACGGCACGTCTTTTGTGAAAATATCGGTGAACTGCTGCATATCAATCTCGCCGTTCAGATATTTTGAATACGCGGCCGCGGCTTCCCCGCTGCGGTTTACGCCGTATGCGGCGCTGCCGTCCCTTGCAAGTACCGGTTTTAAGCTCATGTTCGCCGACAGCCGGATTTCTCCGATATATAAATCAAATTTCCCTGATTTAAGCCTTTTTATAAGCTCGTTATGCGGCAGCTCTGTTATTTTTATTTCTACGCCCGCTCTGGCGAGCTGGTTTTTCAAAAGCCCCGCCGCCGCGACCCTGAAGCTGTTTTCCTTGCCGACAAGCAGCTCAAGGCTCAGCTTTTTTTGGGAATTTCCCTTATTATAACCTGCTTCGTTTAATTGTGCAACCGCCGTATCGATTTTTTCCCTCTCATCAAAGCCTTTGAGTCCGGACGCCGCCTTCCACGACGGATTGAACGGGGTCTGCGCCGGCCGGGCTCGTCCGGCGAAAGCGTTCGCGCATATCTCTGCGCGGCTGATGGAAAGGTTTATTGCCGAACGCACTTTGGGATTTGACAATCCGGATTTAAACGAGTTTATTCCCACAAAAACCAGCGAGTTCAATTCTACGCTGATGCTGGCGGTGGTAATCTGCGGTATCGACCCGCCTGATAAGTCGTTGTAATAAAAGCTGATGTTCCCGCTTTCGAGCGCGTATATCATCGCGTCCCCGTCCGGCACGTCGAGGAGCCGGATTTCCTTTATTTTTGGTTTTACCGGATTATTGGGATTGGAGATAAGCTGCGGCAGACTGCCGTCTTTAAAGATATACAAGCCGCTGCCGACAGGCCGGTCTGCCGTGCCTTTTTTCAAGACCGGAAAGGAAAGGCAGGCGTCGGCATGAGGGTCGGCGGAGTTTAAGGTGAACAACACTCCGTTTTCCCCGTCTTTTTTCGCTGATTTTACGTTTGACATCAGCGCCTTGTAATTGTCAGAGGATTTCGCAAGCGAAAAGGAATACAGCACGTCCTCAACCTTTACCGGCGAACCGTCCGAAAACTTTGCGTCCGAACGCAGAACGGCTGATATGGTAAGCTTTGAAGGATATTCCAAAGAAGCGGCAAGCTGCGGCGCCGGCATCATTTCATCATCGATTTTGACAAGCCCTTCAAAAAGCAGACATGACAGGTTGAGGTTTGTCGAAGTTTTGGCTTTATAGGGGTTTAATGTGTCGTCGCCGGTATATGCAAGCGCGAACTGGACAGCCTTTTTGTTTTGCTGAGTCTTTGATGTGTCTGGCTCGGTCTGATTGGAGGACAGCGACGAATTCTCATCCTGTTTTGAAGCCCACGTACAGCCAGCAAGTCCGAACATCAGAAAGACAGCGGCCGCAACTGCGACAAAACGAGTCATCTTTCTCCTCCCGTCTCATATAATACTTATATTCCAATACCGAGAACAAGTATACAAAATTGTGTCTGTCAGTTCAATAGAATTAAAAATAATATTCTTAATCCGCTATATTAATCCGTTTGACATCCACCGTCCTGCCGGTATCGTCCGAAAGGGTGAAAAGCACCGCGTCAAGCTGGCAGGGCCCGTCGGCGACAGAAAAACGGGTCGGCAGTTTGCTTTGCATTTTGGCGACCGCCCGGTCCGGCCTGATACCCAAAACAGATATCGTCGGGCCGGTCATCCCGACATCGGTGATATATCCGGTCCCGTTCGGGAGCACCTGCTCGTCGGCTGTCTGGACGTGAGTGTGGGTGCCGAAAACGGCGGATACCCGCCCGTCGGCATAAAAAGCCAGGGACTTTTTCTCGGCGGTTGCTTCCGCATGAAAATCAACCACGCAGAATTTCGGGCGGCCCAATTCCTCAAGCAATTTATCAAGAGTTTCGAACGGGCAGCCGAGCGGCTCCATATACACCACCCCAAGAAGATTGATTACCGCCACCGCGCCGCGCTCATTGTTCACAACGCAGTACCCCCTGCCGGGGGCGCCCGGCGGGTAGTTGCCGGGGCGGATAATCCTGTTGTCGGAATTCAGGGTTTTATAGATTTCCCTGCGTTTGTAGGTGTGGTTCCCGCCTGTAATCACGTCCGCGCCGCTTTCAAAAATATTGTTTGCCGCCGCAGGTGTCAAGCCGTTTCCGTCGGCCGCATTTTCTCCATTCACAATGCACACGTCAACCGCGTATTCCTGTTTAATCGAGGGAAGAGCCTTGCGCAGCATGCCACGCCCTATACTGCCGACTACGTCCCCCACGCACAGCACTTTCATCGGTAACAATCCTCTCTACGTCTCACACATCATATTATTGCAAAAACAACCAAAATATATTTGCCCGAACACTATACTAAATTATTGCTGAAACGGCGTCCCAAAACCGGGACGCCGCTGTTTTGCAAAGTCAGGTTTTTATTTCGCGTATTCGATGGCGCGGTTTTCGCGAATCAGGTTTACTTTAATCTGGCCGGGATACTCAAGATTTTCTTCGATTTTCTTCGCGATTTCACGCGCGAGAATAACCATCTGGTCATCGCTGATTGTTTCCGGACGCACGATAATCCGTACCTCACGGCCGGCTTGGATGGCAAAAGAGCGTTCAACGCCTTCGAATTCGTTCGCGATTTCCTCAAGTTTTTCAAGCCGCTTGATATAGCTCTCAAGGTTTTCTCGGCGGGCGCCCGGCCTTGCCGCTGATATCGCGTCGGCCGCCTGAACAAGGCAGGCCACAATGGTTTTGGGCTCCACATCGCCGTGGTGAGCCTGGATTGCGTGGATTACCGCATCGCCTTCCTTGTGCTTTCTGGCGATATCAATGCCAATCTCGACGTGAGAGCCTTCCACTTCGTGGTCCACAGCCTTGCCGATATCATGGAGCAGGCCCGCTCGGCGCGCGATAGCCGGGTCAATTCCCAGTTCGCTTGCCATAATTCCCGAAAGAAAAGCCACTTCCTTTGAATGGTTCAGTACATTCTGGCCATAGCTTGTGCGGTAATGCAGCCGCCCAAGCAGCTTGATGATTTCGGGGGAAATCCCGTGCAGGCCGGTTTCAATAACCGCCCGCTCGCCTTCCTGCTTGATTGTAGCCTCGACTTCGCGGCGGGCTTTTTCCACCATTTCCTCAATCCTTGCGGGATGGATACGCCCGTCCGAAATCAGCCTTTCAAGCGCAATCCGTGCGATTTCCCTGCGTACAGGGTCAAAGCTGGACAGAGTAATTGCTTCAGGTGTGTCGTCAATTATCAAATCTACACCGGTCAACGTTTCGATTGCTCGGATGTTGCGGCCTTCGCGCCCGATAATACGCCCCTTCATCTCATCGTTCGGGAGCGGCACAACCGAAACCGTGGATTCGGTTACCTGGTCCGCCGCGCACCTCTGGATGGCGTGGGTAATCAGCTCGCGCGCACGCTGGTCCGCCTCATCGCGGATTTGGGATTCAATCTCCGAAATTTTGCGCGCTTTCTCGTGGATAAGCTCGCTTTCAAGAATGCTCAACAGGTGTTCTTTCGCCTGCTCGGACGTAAACCCGGAAATAAGCTCAAGCTTTTCAAACTGCTCTTTTTTCAGCTTCTCCGCTTCCGCAAGTCTTGCCTCAACTTCCTTTTGCCTTTTTGCAATCTCTTCTTCTTTTCTTTCGTAGTTGTCTATCTTACGGTCGAGCGACTCTTCCTTCTGCTGAAGGCGCCGTTCCTGCCTCTGGATATCAACCCGCCGTTCCTTTAACTCGCGCTCCAGTTCGGTGCGCTGACGATGGATTTCATCCTTGGCTTCAAGTAAAATCTCCTTCTTTTTTGATTCCGCGGCGTTAAGAGCCTCGCTTACTATCCTCTTTGCTTCGTCTTCGGCCGAGCCTATGGTTTTTTCCGCAATCTTCTTTCTATGAGAAACACCTAATCTGAAGGCGATAATTCCCGCAAGTAAACAGCCGACAACCAGTCCAGCCGCGCAAAAAATAATATTCATTACAAAATCTGGCACTTAGATGCTACACCTCCTTTGTAATCCTCCTTATAATGCGGATTTTGTTATAGTCTCTAACGGGTTCAATCGTCCCGGATGCACTCTCCGGCAAAACTCCCTGAAGCTTGTCCCTTTTACAGCACTGCCATCCAAAGCAAAGGTAATTAAACGTAAACCTAAAGAATATTGTATAATGCTGCGGACTTTGTGTCAAGTGCAAAAATCCAAATCCTCCCCTTTTGTCTGCCGACACCTATTCATTCATCCGATAAAAGTGTGCAAATTCGACAAGGATTTATCAATTTCCCATAAAAACGCGACCGCACCGCCCGCCTCGCTGGTTATAAAAAATTAACCGTGTTGACGTTTTGCAAAGGCGGGGGTATAATTTTTTCATGTTCTTACATCGGCGCGCAAACCGCGGGCCGCAAAATCAGGAAGGAGGCCGGCGCATGGATAAAGAGCGGATTAAGGCTGCTGTGCGTGAAATATTGATTGCAATCGGAGAAAACCCGGACAGGGCGGAGCTGAAAGAAACCCCGCGGCGGGTCGCCGATATGTGCGAGGAAATTTTTTCGGGGCTTACCGAAAATCCCGAAAGCCATCTGAAGATTTTTAACGAGAAAGAAAACGACGAGATGATTACGGTGCGGGATATACCTCTGTATTCGGTATGCGAGCACCATCTGGTGCCCTTTTTCGGGGTCGCCCATATCGCGTACATCCCCCGCGACGGCAAGGTTATCGGATTATCCAAACTCGCGCGCATTGTCTCCTGCTTTGCCCGCCGCCCCCAACTTCAGGAAAGGCTGACCACCCAAATCGCCGATTTTCTCGAAAAGCAGATTAACCCGCAGGGGGTGGCGGTGATTATCGAGGCCGAGCACCTGTGCATGACCATGAGGGGCGCCCGTGCCGCCGGCTGCCGCACCCAGACCTCGGCGCTGCGCGGGCGTATGAAATCGGACGCGAGAGCCCGCTCCGAGGCTCTAACCCTGCTTGCGTCAAAGTAGCGGTGATTATTTGATTTGGACGTCGGTATAATAATAGCGCAGGATTTCCTCGTATGTCATGCCCTGCCGCGCCAGATAGTCCGCGCCGTACTGGCTCATGCCGACGTTATGCCCGTAACCTGATACCGTGAAAACAAACTCTCCGTCCCCGTACCGCACCGAAAAGCACGCGGACCTTAAACCCAGCAGTTCCCGTATTTCAACGCCTGTAAAAACCCTGCCGCATATTTCAATCTGTGTTACGGTGCCGGACGCAGAGGTCTGCGGTTTGTCCTTAATCCATTTATCCGGCTCCCCGCTCGCTTTAAACCCTTCGGCCCTGCTAAGCTTTTCATTAAGCTCATCCGGCGTGAAGGACGCCTCTGTCAGGTAATCCGGCGAGAGCTTGTCGCCGGGGCTGGGGACCGGCTGAAGGTAAGGGTAGGATGTCCCCCACAGCACCGCGGCGTCTTCGGTTGTCCCCGCGCTGATGGCGTGGTAAACCGCAGTGATAGGCTGGTCGTCGTATGTAATCAGTTTTTCGAATACTGATTCCACCGCGTCGCTTACTTTTTTGTAATATACCTCAAAACCGTCCTTCCACCGCTCTTTAAGCTGTTCTTTGGTGTAAAAAACATTAAAACCGAGCTGTTTGTCCGAAAAATCCGCGCCTTTTAACTCCTTTGCGGGGTTTGCCCTGCTGCGCTTTCTGATTGCGCTGTAATATGTGTACGAGGCGACAGCCTGCGCTTTCAGGGCTTCGGTGTGGTAAGTGGGGTACATCTCGGCGCTCACCGCGCCTATCACAAAATCGAGCTCCGGCACCTCGTACACCTCCCCGGTGTCTGCGCTTTGGAGGCGGAATACCCCTTTGCTATCGCCGTCTTTATCCGCGCCGGGCAGGGCTGAGAATTCTTTTTGCGGCTTTTTTTGTGTTTTTGGCTCGGATTTTCCCAAAAGCGGCAGGGGGAACAACAGCAGCAGCAGGTAGACAACCGCCGCCCAAATCAGATACCGCCGCACTTTCCTTCTCCTTTCTGTATCATAACGAAAAATCCTCTGTTTATTCTTTCAGATTTTGTTCAAAACTCCTTAAACCGGCGCAAAATTTGCCCTTATTTTGAAACCGGCCGGAAATATTCCTGCATAACGGCGATGGATTTGAGTAATCGTTATTGACTTTAACCTGCAGGTTTAATATAATTGGAACAATTAATCAACAGCCTGTTTTGAAAGGATAGCTAGCCTATGGAATATAGCCACGTCAGTATTTCCGACTCCGTCTTAACATCACTATGCGAGGAATTTAAAAAAAATAACTGCATTGACCCTTCTAAATTTGAACAGTACGATGTAAAACGCGGATTGAGAAACCCGGACGGCTCCGGCGTAGTTGCCGGGCTTACCCTTATCTGCAACGTGCACGGGTATGTCATCAGCGAAGGTGAGAAATCCCCCGTCGAGGGACAGCTCACCTACCGCGGGATTGACATTTACGAACTGGTTAACGGCTGCGCGCACGAAAAGAGGTTCGGGTTTGAGGAAACCGCGTGGCTGCTGCTTTTTGGAAACCTGCCTACCAAAGCCCAGCTCGATATGTTCTGCGAGCTGCTGTCCGACTGCAGGGAACTGCCCGAATATTTCGCCGAGGACATGATAATTAAGGCGCCTTCGCCGAACATCATGAACAAACTCGCGCAGGCAGTTCTTGCCCTTTACTCCTACGACCGGAACCCTGACGATTTGTCGCTTGAAAACCTTTTGCGGCAGTCAATCAGGATAACCGCGATGCTCCCGACCATAATGGCGTACGCATATCAGGTCAAGCGGCGCCACTACGATAAAAAAAGCATGTACTTTCACCCGATGATACGAGGCCTCGGTACCGCTGAGACCATACTGCGCACAATACGCGCCAACAAACAGTATACCGATGACGAGGCTAAACTTCTGGATTTGTGCCTTATGCTCCACGCCGAACACGGCGGCGGGAACAACTCCACCTTTGCCGCAAGGGTTTTATCCTCCACCTGCACAGATACATATTCGGCAATCGCCGCCGCGATTGGCTCCCTGAAAGGCCACCGCCACGGCGGAGCCAATATCAAAGTCATGGAGATGCTGGATTATATTAAGGAAGGGGTCAGGGACTGGAACGACGAGGAAGAAGTCGAAAGGTTTTTGACCCGAATAATCAAACGCGAAGCCGGCGACCGTTCAGGGCTTATTTACGGAATGGGGCACGCGATATACACCCTGTCCGACCCGCGCGCTGTAGTACTTAAGCAGTCCGCGTACAAACTCGCGGAACAAAAAGGCTTCGGAGAGGATTTCAGACTGCTCGAAATGGTTGAAAAACTGACTCCGAAAATTTTCGCCAAAGTCAAGGGGATTAATAGGGCAATCTGCGCGAATGTAGACTTATATTCAGGCCTTGTATATCGTACCCTCGGTATCTGCGAGGATTTGTTCACTCCTCTGTTTGCTGTCGCACGGGTGGCCGGGTGGTGCGCCCACCGGATTGAGGAAATCACTACCGGCAACCGTATAATCCGCCCCGCATACAAGTCTTTGGCTCCTTTAAGGAGTTATATCCCGCTGAACGAGCGAGAATAATAATCCTTCCGGCTGAAAACCGGAAGGGATAAAAGGTTGGTTGCAGCATGAAAAAGCGTTTTCTTCCCGCGGCTTTCTGGACAATGTTAGCGGCAGCGGCGCTGACCACTGTCCTGCGCGTAATCATAACCCCGCGCATGCAGGAGACCGATACCGGCGTATTCAAAGTTAGCTATTTCATAATAGGATTTATGCTGGCAGCCGTTGCTGTTCTGGCTGTTATGACAATGGCGGGCAGGCGCGGCATATACCATCTGAATGACATCCCGCGGCGGGAGCGAATGCCGGTGAGCGTTTCTGCAATCGTATTGGGTTTCGCGCTGATTATTTCCTCGGTATTTGACTGGTGGCAGTGGATAGCGTTTGGCCTCACCCCTCCGCCGAACGAGAGGGTAATCAGCGGTCTTGACGCCGCCACCCTTGCGGCAACACTGGCTTTCGGGGTTATGGCGGGCATATTCTTCGTGTATCTCGGCCATAAGCTCGTCGGGGAGGGGCCGGTAATCAGCCCTGTGTTCTCGCTTGCCGCGCTCACTCCGGTAATCTGGATTTGGGTCAGGATTGTCCGGTACGAAATCTCATACTCAAGCGCCATTCCGGTCGAACAGAGCTTTTATGATTTTGTGATGGTCATTTCCTCAATGCTCTTTCTGTTCTCGTTTTCAAAGTACATCTCCAAAACCGCAAAACAGGGCACGACAAGGCAGCCGGTGCCGTTTTTCAGCCTGTGCGCCGCCATGATGTCGCTGTCCGGCACTGTTACATCGGTGCTGCTGTATATGCTCGGCGAAACCGACGCATATAACGCGAGCCGGCTTGCGGGATTTGTGGATTTCTGTATCGGCGTATTCGCCCTTTGCACCTCGGTCGTGCTGATTTTCGGCAGCCGACCCTCTGATAACGGCGAATTGAAAAGGGATGAAGAAGATATAACAGCCGGCGCCGAAGAACAGAGCGAAAGCCTGCAACCGGAACAGAAAACGCCGACTGTGGATGAAATACTCGATGACCTTCGCCGCAACGATTATTAAGCCTTTGCATACTAAAGCCCTGAACGTTATCAGTTCAGGGCTTTTAGTTTAATTAATACTCCAATGTATCGGAAAACTGTCCAAAAAGCAAAAAGCCCGCCGGTTTGTCGCCGACGGGTGTTGTTATGCCTATTCTGTGGAGGTTGTATCAGCAACGGTCGTGCCTGTTGTTGCCGTCGTAAAGGGCTGGGTGGTGGTTTGGGCAATCATGCCGCCTTTCAGAACAGCGAGAGCCGCAATCATCTGCGGGTCGTTTTCCTCGTTCAGGAAGCTGAACCTCTTTTCAAGCGCGGCGGGCATTTCAGACGACACGTTCGGGGTAATGCCTACCGATTCTATCTCCCCGCCGACTATCAGCGACAGGGAGGCGACAGAAAGCTTGATTGCCGCGCCGTCCGCGACAAGGGTGAAGAATTTCTGCACCTTTCCCCTGCCGAACGTTTTTTCACCGACAACGGTGGTTTTCTTTAATTCCTGCAAAACGCCCGCAAAAAGCTCCGCTTCGCCTTCGGTCGCTTTGTTGACCAGCGTAACCGAGGGCTTGGTGATTTCGTACGCACCTGTTGAAACCAAATCGGTGGTGGCGCCTCCCTCGGTCTTGCGCGCATAGGCGCCGCGCGGCGCAAGATAGCTGATTATCTCGCCGGCAGCCGTCAAATCCCCGCCTTTATTGTAGCGCACGTCAAAAATATAGTTTTCCGCGCCATGGGATTCAAGGCTGGTATAAGCATTTTTAAACTGGTCGGGAGTATTGCTGTAAAAGCCGGTAATTCTGATATAACCGGTTGTGTCAATCATCCTGCTTTCCACGCTTGTTACGGTATAGCTGCTGGATGTCAGCTCAAACGCTATGGAATCCTTGCCCCTGCTGACCGATAGTTTTATTTTCTGGGGTTTTTCAAGTCTTGAGCCAACTTCGGCAAAACTGTAAGCAGAGATGTTCTTGCCGTCAAACTGGGTTATGACGTCCCCTTTTTTCAGGCCGGCCTTATCGGCAGCCGAATTCTTGTGCACCGATGATATGACGATTGAGCCGTCTTCAAACTGGGTGATTTCAATCCCGAAACCTGTCTTTTTGCCGGCAAGCCGGTCGGTTTCCTTTCTGTACTCATCCGCGGTCAGATATGCGGCATAGGGGTCGCCGATTCCCTTTATATACCCGTTTGCCAGAGAGGCGCGCAGCCTGTCCTCGTTAATCTCGCCTAGGAAGTTCTGCCGCACTTCCTTATCCACGTCGGTTATATAGTCGAACATCGCCTGACGCTCGCTGACCTTGCTTATATTGTAGTTGAAATTGCGCATTGCGATTACCATTGTAATCGACACCGTAAGCGCGACCGCGATAATGATAAGGGCGAGCGCGGCGCCCAGTGAAATCTTCCTGTTCATATCAATTACCTTCTACCACTTTATGTAACCGTTTGCTATCGGGTCAACCGCGACACTGTTGACCCTGACCTCAAAATGCAGGTGCGGGCCGGTCGAATCGCCGGTATTCCCGACCAGAGCGACCACCGTTTTCCCGCCGATAACCTTGTCGCCTACGTTAACAAGTATTTTTGAGCAGTGGGCATAAAGTGTTGATATTTTTCTGCCTTTGCTGTCAAGGCCGTGGTCGATAATCAGATAGTATCCGTAACCGCCGCCCCATGAATTCGTTTTGTTCGCAAAAATCACGGTACCGCTGGCCGCGGCGACAATATTCTGTCCGTATGCGGGAACACCGCCGCCCGCAATGTCTATCCCCTTGTGCAGCCTGCCCCACCTCTTGCCGTAAAAGGACGTTATGTTCCGCACAGCCGGAACCGGCCAGAACATCAGCCCGCCATATTTTCCGTCCGTGCCCATCTGTTCTATTATTGCTCTGATTTTTGCTTCGGTTTGCTGATACTCCTCCAAAGTGGTCTTATACCTTTGCCAGTTGGTGTTCAGGCTTTTTGTGAGTTTAGCAATCTCCGCGTTCTTCTGCGAGGAGAGAACCTCAAGCTCTTTCTTTTTGTTGTCCGACTGCTTTTTGAGCTTCTGAACGTCGGAAAGCTGTTTTTGCAAATCGTCTTTTTTCTCCTCAAGCTTTTGCTTGTCGGCGTTAATCAGAGTGATTTCCGCTTCAAGCTCGTCCATCAGCCTCTTGTCATTTTCGGCAATCCGCCTCATTATCTCTGATTTTATCAGGTAATCTACATAGCTGTCGGTGTTCAGCAGCATCTGCAGAGCCGATAGGCTGCCGGTTTTGGACAGCGACCTCAGCCTCTGACGCAGCACCTGAAACCTTTCCTGAAGCTCGTTTTCCTTTGCCTCAATTTCGGCTTCCTTTTCTGAAATCTCGGCCTTAACGCCGTTAATGTTTTCCTCCATCTTGTTAATCCTGTTTATCAGGACGTCTATTTGAGCGGCGTAGTTATTAATCTTGTCTTCAAGCGCCTTTACGTATGCTTTCTGGTCGGTGAGATTTTTCTGCTGGCTTTTGATAATCCTGTCCAGCTCTTTTGCCTCTTTTTGGAGCTTCTCGCTTTGCTTCATCATCTCTTCGAGGGATTCGGCGCGCGCGCTCAAAACCGGTATGGCTACCGGAGTCATCGCTATCGTCAGCAGCGCGGCGCACAGTGCGGCAATTCTCTTAAATGACACCGGAAATACCCCCTTCGACGTTGAGATATCTTCCTACCGAAATCGCGCTCCCTGCAATTCCGGTCAACATGCCTATACCAAGAAAACCGGACAAAATCACATGCCAGACAGACGAAAAATCCAAAAGCCCTCCCATAAACCCTATTCCGAACATTCCGTACAGCCTGCTGTAAAGCAGGTAAACCAGACCGTATGAGAGCAGGCCGGAGATAATCCCCAGCACCATGCCTTCTATAATGAACGGCACTCTGATGAAAGCATCGGTGGCGCCGACAGATTTCATAATCGATATCTCAAGCCGCCGGTTATAAACCGTAAGCTTGATGGTATTGGCAATTATAAACAAAGATACAAACAGCAGCAGCGCAATAACCCATCCGCTGGCAATCAGCACGATACTCCTTACTTTGGCCAGCGATTTGGCGATATTCGCGTCATATACCATGCTTTCGATTTCGGGAATCTGCTTTATCTGGTATATCGAATCCTCAAACTTGCTCAAATCCGAAAACTCAATGATAAAAGTGTCGAGGTACGGGTTGTTTTCGCCTTCAAGCTCCTCCCGCAGGGCTTCCGGTATGGCGTCCTTATATTTTTCAAAAGCCTGTTCCCTTGATATAAATTCCACGCCGCAGACATTGGTAATCCCCTTTATCTTGTCCGTCAAAACCTGAAGCTGCTCGTCGGTACAGTCTTCTCTGGCGAATGCGACCGCTATGTTCTGCCTGTTCACCCATGAGAAAATATGGTTGATGTTCTCAAAAATCAAATACGAGCCGCCGGTCAAAAGAAGGCATGACACCAGTACACCGATTGACGCGACAGACATAAACCTGTTCTGCCAGATATTGCGCAGCCCCTCGCGCAGCAAATAGCGAAAACTGCTAAAACTCATAGTGCTCACCTTCTTCAAACGGGAAAATACCGGCAATATCCACCGCCGCCGCCTCTATATTCGACTTTACCGGGCATGCTGGAACCGCCTTCTGGTCGGAAACCACGCAACCTTCCTCAATCTTAATCACCCGGTGATGGAACCTGCGAACAAGGTCAATCTGGTGGGTAACCATCAAAACGGTGGTGCCGCGCCTGTTGATTTCGGTAAGCAGCTCAAGAATTTCATGCGACAGTTCGGGGTCAATATTGCCGGTGGGCTCGTCCGCAATAATAATGGACGGGTTATTGACAAGCGCCCTTGCAAGGCCGACGCGCTGCTGTTCACCGCCGGAGAGCTCCTTCGGGTAGCTCCGAGCCTTATGGTGAAGTCCGACAAGTCCGAGAATGTAAGGCACCCGCTTGCGTATCTCCACATTCGAGGCGCCTATCACCCTCATCGCAAACGCGACATTGTCAAATACCGTCATGCTGTTTATCAGCCTGAAATCCTGAAACACAACCCCCATCGTCCGCCTGAGGTAAGGTATTTCGCGCTTCTTTAATTTCGAGAGCTTGAACCCGTTGACAATTATCTCGCCGGCTGTCGGGACTTCCTCGCGCATCAGCAGTTTAAGCAAGGTGCTTTTTCCGGCGCCTGACGCTCCCACGATAAAGACGAATTCGCCCTTGTTGATAACAATGCTGACATCTTTCAGGGCAATATTGCCGTTGTCGTAGGTTTTATGTACGCCTTTGAATTCAATCAAAGGAAACCCTCCTTTAGATTTTCCGCAAGCCTGAAACGCAGTCTTTGAAAGGAGCGCCGGCCGGGACGGGTTAAATGCCCGAAAGCGGTTTTGGCCCTGCGGGGCCTGATTATATACTAACCCCTGTTAGCCCAGCAAATCAACATAAAAAAATTTCCTTTGCACAGAGTTTGCCATATCAACTGACAACTCCCGCAAAATCCCAACGAATTTGCGGGAGGTGCCCGTTTAAACAAAACAAACCTGTCAATATTTAACCGGGTTGGACATCAAATACTTCTTTACCATCAGCGCGACCTTGAAGATGATTGCGTCATCGAATTCGCGCAAATCCAGACCCGTCAGCCTCTTGATTTTCTCAAGGCGGTATACCAGCGTGTTGCGGTGTACGAACAGCTTGCGGGACGTCTCGGATACGTTGAGGTTGTTTTCAAAGAAACGCTGGATTGTAAACAGGGTCTCCTGGTCAAGCGAATCAATCGAGCCCAGCTTGAACACTTCCTTGAGGAACATCTCGCAAAGAGTGGTGGGAAGCTGGTAAATCAGGCGGGCAATGCCGAGATTGTCGTATCTGACTATTGACTTTTCGGTGTCAAACACTTTTCCGACTTCGAGCGCCACCTGCGCTTCCTTGAATGAACGCGCCAGCTCCTTGAGGCTGTCAACAACTGTGCCGATACCGACCGCGACCTGTGTGTAAAACTCGCTGCTTAAGGTGTCGACTATCGAGCGCGCCAGCTTCTCAAGGTCGTGCGAATCGATACCGGGCCTGATTTCCTTAATCAGAGCGATGTCGGTTTCGTTGATGTTGATTACAAAATCCTTGTTCTTGTCCGGGAAAAGGTTCTGGACGACGTCATAAACCGAAATATCGTTGCGGGAAGAAACCCGAATAAGCAGGGCTACTCTGCTGGCTTCGTTATTAAAGCGCAGCTCGCGCGCCTTTAAATAAATATCCCCCGGCAGGATGTTGTCGAGAATGACATTCTTAATGAAGTTGGCACGGTCGTATTTTTCATCGTAATACTGCTTGATGCTCGCAAACGAAACCGAAAGCAGCGAGGCGTATTTTGAAGCCTGTTCGTCCGTGCCTTCGACAAAGACGATGTATTCGCTCCGGGGGCGGGAGCCAAAAGTTTTGAAGGTATATCCATCGCTGACAAACGGCTCCTGCACAGTGAATGAATCATTGGTTACCGAATCGCACATCTCGCCTATCCGGCCAAGGTCGCTGCACGCGATTATTGACATGCCCTCATCCACAATTCCGATAGTGCGGTCAATGGTATCCCGCATTTGATGCACTACACCTTGAAACAACCTATTGGACATAGTATTTCCCCTTCTTATTCTGTATTTTAAGTTTTTTCACAATCGCGGCGCTGAAAAAGCAGTGAAATCAATATAAAACGCACACCCCGTGCATATTATATACATAATACACAATTCATCCGGATTTTTCAAGGATAATCCCTTAAAAACTCGCAAAATTAATGCAGGGTTTGCCAAAAAAGCCATGACAGGGGCCGGTTTTTACAATATTTCGACCATCGGACGGTTAATTTTTAGTACCCGCGGAGAAAATAGCCAGAAAAAAAACTTGATTTTCTGGCAAATATCTGATAACATATCACAAGCTGAAGGATATAAGGAGGTGCAGACCACCATGGCCAAATGCGATGTCTGCGGAAAGCGTGTTTCATTCGGCATCAAGATTTCCCACTCCCATAGACGCACAAACCGTACATGGAAACCAAACGTACGCCGGGTCAAAGCTGTTGTTGACGGTTCTCCCAGACGTATTTACGCCTGCACCCGCTGCCTGCGTTCCGGCAAGGTTTCCCGCGCTGTTTGAGGAATGTTAATGCGTTTATGCTTAGTCCGAGCCGCACTGCCGCGGCTCTTTTTGTTTTTTTTGCAATAATAACTGAAAGGGGCGGTTTTATGAATATCTGGCACGATATTTCAAAAGAAGTTATACAGCCTGAAGACTTCACTGCCGTTATCGAAATCCCTAAAGGCGGCAAGAATAAATACGAGATGGACAAGGATACCGGGCTGCTGCGCCTTGACAGGGTGCTCTACACAGCAACTCACTACCCGGCAAACTATGGTTTTATCCCCAGAACCTACGCCGATGACGGCGACCCGCTGGACGTGCTGGTGATGTGTCAGGAATCCATTGTCCCGATGACTCTGGTGCAGTGTTATCCAATCGGGGTAATCCTGATGTCGGACGACGCGGGGCTGGACGAGAAAATCATCGCAGTCCCTTTCAAGGACCCTTCCCTCTCCTGCTATTCCGACATTTCCGAACTGCCCGCCCACACCTTTAACGAAATACAGCATTTCTTTTCGGTCTACAAGTTCCTTGAGGACAAGGAAACGGTGGTCAAGGGCGCTTTCGGGCGCGACAGGGCGGTTGAAATAATAAAATACTGCATAAAGCGGTACGAAAAACACTTCCCAGACGGTAAGTATAGACGTTAGATATTAGATATTAGACATTAGACTTTATACGCCTAGCGGCAAATGAATAATTGCGGTAATTGACGGCCAACTCTTCTGGTATTAAAATCAAGTAAACAACCGAAAACGCAGTGAAAGGTACGTGGTGATTATGGCGCAGACCAAAGCGACGGGTTTTGCCGAGCGCAACCTTGCAATGCTGGTGGACTTCTACGAGCTCACCATGGCAAACGGCTATTTTGAAAACGGCAGGGCAAACCAGATTGTTTACTTTGATATGTTCTTCAGAAAAATACCAAACGGCGGCGGTTTTGCCATCATGGCCGGAGTTGAGCAGCTTGTCCGATACCTTGAAAACCTGAAGTTTGACGAGGAAGACATACAATTTCTTCGGGAGAAAAAGCTGTTCAGCGAGGGTTTTCTCAAATTCCTGCGCGATTTCAAATTCAGCTGCGACGTATGGGCAATCCCTGAAGGCACGCCGATATTCCCGTTCGAGCCGGTTTTGACAGTCAGGGGGCCGATTGTTCAGGCGCAGCTAATCGAAACCATGCTTCTGCTCACTATCAACCACCAGTCCCTGATTGCTACCAAGGCAAACCGGATGGTCAGAGCCGCACAGGGCAGGGAAGTCATCGAGTTTGGTTCCCGCCGGGCTCACGGATACGACGCCGCAGTCTACGGCGCGCGCGCCGCATATATCGGTGGCTGCAGGGCGACTTCCTGCACAATCGCGGGTAGGGAGTTCGGTATCCCGGTGATGGGCACCATGGCTCACAGCTGGGTGCAATTGTTTGACAGCGAGCTTGAAGCGTTCAGGACTTACGCGCGGGAATACCCCCACAACTGCCTTTTGCTGGTCGATACCTACAACACCCTGAAAACAGGAATCCCAAACGCAATCCGGGTGTTTAACGAGGAAATACTGCCGCGCGGAGCCCGTCCCGTCGGTATCAGGATTGACTCCGGCGACATAACATACTTGAGCAAAAAAGCGCGGAAAATGCTGGACGAAGCCGGTTTCCCTGATTGCAAGATAACCGCTTCCAACGCGCTGGACGAGTACATCATCAGAGAAATGATACTCCATGGCGCGCAGGTGGACAATTTCGGCGTCGGCGAGCGTCTGATTACCGCGGCCTCCGACCCGGTCTTCGGCGGGGTTTACAAGCTCGCGGCGGTGGAGCGCAACGGCGAAATTATCCCGCGTATCAAGGTCAGCGACAACGTCAGCAAAATCACCAATCCCTGCTTTAAAAAGCCGTGGAGGCTTTTTGACCGCGAAACCGGAAAAGCCATTGCCGATGTGATTACGTTACGGGATGAAATCATTGACGATATCAAACCCTATGTGATTTTCGACCCCGACCATATCTGGAAACGCAAAACAGTTGAAAACTTCATTGCCCGCGAGCTTCAGGTACAGCTTTTTTCAGGCGGCAGACGGGTCTGCCAGCTCCCCGACATTCACAGTATCCGCTCGTATTGCGAACAGCAGGTCAATACCCTGTGGGATGAAGTGCTGCGTTTCGAAAACCCGCACAAGTACTACGTGGATTTATCGCAGCCGCTCTGGGACGAAAAACAGCGGCTGCTCTCCGAAAACAGCATATAACGCTAACCCTTCAAAAAAGTATTCACATTTTCATACCTTTCTGGTATAATTTAAAAAACGGAGTGCGGGGTGATTGTATGGACGGAAAAATCCTTGATTTGTCAAAAACGGTACGCGAGTTGTGCGCCAATGACCCTGACATCAAAGACATACTGGCGGAAATCGGGTTTACGGATATTACAAGACCGGGAATGCTCGCCACCGCAGGCAGGTTCATGACAATTCCTAAAGGGGCTGCCTTAAAAAAAATTGACATGGGACATATCATGAAGGTTTTTGAAGAAAAAGGTTACGCAATCAAGGAATAAAAGCTCTTATAGAAAGGGAAATTAACCATGAGCGAACAAATCAACAACAGGCAGTACAGGCAGCAGGTGCTAAAGAACATCATCTCGCAGCTTCATCAGGGGAAAACGGTGGAAGAGGTCAAGCAGCAGTTTGAGGAGGCGTTCGGGGGCGTCTCGGCGACCGAGATTTCGGAAGCCGAGCAGGCGCTGATTGCCGAGGGGCTACCGGTTTCCGAGGTGCAGCGCCTTTGCGACGTCCACGCCGCCGTGTTCAAAGGCTCAATCGAGGAAATCCACGCGGCCGAGGATAAATCCCAGATACCGGGGCATCCGGCCAATATCATGAAAAGGGAAAACCTCATCATCGAGGAGATAATCGATACCAAAATCAGCCCTCTGCTCAAAAAGCCTCCGCAGGAAATCAACACCGGCGAGCTCCTTTCGGCGCTTGAGCAGCTCAGGCAGGTGGATATCCATTATCTTAAAAAGGAAAACCTGATCTTCCCTTACATGGAAAGGTACGGAATTACGGGCCCTCCGAAGGTGATGTGGGGAGTGGACGATGAAATCCGTGCGGCGATTAAAGAGGCGATAAGCCATCTGTCCGAAAGGCGCGAAATAACCGCGGATTATATTGAAAAAGTCGCCGCCGCCGTCAACAGCGTAAAAGAGATGATTTACAAAGAGGAAAACATCCTGCTCCCCATGCTGATGGAAACCCTTACGCAGGACGAGTGGAAAAGGATATCGGATGAAAGCGCGCAGTTCGGTTTTCTCATTGACGATGTACCGAAGTGGGCGCCCGAAAAACAGCAGCAGGCAAAGCCCGTGCAGGCCGAGCCGCAGGAAAGCCATGCCGGTTTTATCACTCTGCCGACCGGAGTCCTGAAGGTGGAGGAAATCGCCCGAATTCTCGACACCCTGCCGTTTGACATAACGTTCGTGGACAAAAACGATATCGTCAAATACTTCTCACAGGGCAAGGACAGGATTTTCCACCGCACCAAAGCGGTAATCGGCAGAAATGTCGCAAACTGCCATCCGCCCGCCAGCGTCAATATCGTACGGAAAATCGTGGAGGATTTTAAAAGCGGTGCCAAGGAGCACGAGGATTTCTGGATTAAAATGGGCGAGCGGTATGTATTCATAAGGTATTTCGCGGTACGCAGCGAAACCGGAGAATACCTCGGCGTCCTTGAAGTAACTCAAGATATAAAACCGATACAGGAAATCACAGGAGAAAAAAGGCTGGTCTCAGATTAATACGGAAACGGGGATGAGATAATGAAAGCGAGTTTGGACAGAAGCGGGTGTATCGCCTGCGGCCTGTGCCCCACCATCTGCCCGGAGGTTTTCAGAATGGCCGACGACGGATTAGCCGAGGTTTACAATGAAACTGTCCCCCCCGAAGCCGAGGATAGAGCCGTCGAGGCGCAGGAAAGCTGTCCGGTCTCGGTGATTACGGTAGAATAGCATTTGCAGCAACGTTAAAACAGAGGGCATTCAAAGAGTTTTGAATGCCCTCTGTACTTATTTTTATGCGGTTCAGCTTATACTCCTCCGTCCGGCTCTGACGGATTTTCCGGAAGTTCGTCCTTTGGCTCGGTTTTTGGGTAAAAGCTGTATAAGTCAAACTCAAAATCCGGGCTTTCTTCCGCCTTTTCCCCCGATAATACTGCAGGAACGGCAGGACTGCCGTCTATCTTCTTTTTCCTGTGCCCGGCAACAACCGCAGAAATCAGCAGATAGACAAGGAAAACCGCCAGCGCGGCAAGCGAGATATACCCGCCGGTAATCAGGCCGGGGGTCATGTAGTCAAACCGTATGGTAACGTCCCCGGCGGGGCAAGGCACTGCCATAAACCCGACATTGACATTGACAATCTCCACCTTTTTGCCGTTTACGGTCGCGCTCCAGCCTTTCTCGTAAGGAACGCTGAAAAACACCAGATTGTCGTCAGGCAGGTTGATTTTTGCGGTAAAGCCCTTGTTGTCGTATGTAAAATGGTACGCCGCGTTTTCTTTTCTTGCAGCGCAGTCGGAGATATACTCCTGCTCGGTGAAAATATCGCTGAAATATCCGGGGTCTTCAAACGGGCTCATGAATTTTCCGTATTTTTCTATATCCCCTTTTTCAAGCACTATCGCTTTGAGCAACACCAGTTCGCGTTTTCTCTGGTCATAATCGTCAAATCTTGCCCGCGGGATATATTTGTCATAGGTGAAGCCCATCGGGACAAAACAGTCGTTCTGATAGATTAAATACCCCTGCTGCTCTCCGTAATAGCTCCAGCCCGGCATTTGCAGGACTGCCTCTCCGTCCTCACCGGTTTTTGAGAAAAAGCTCTCCTCCGCCTTTGACATCTTGTCGTCGTCGTTGGAATAATCAAACAGCCATTTGACCGACAGCAGCCCGCGCAGCGCATAGTGGGAACTATCGGGCCGGGAGCCGACTGTCCTCTCGACTCCGACTGAATTGTAAAAATCCATCACCGAACCCGGCACTATGCTGTGGAACGCCTGAATGGAAGGCATATTCCAGAACATGCCGAGGTTGTCGAGGTCGTTGTTAAAATCCACCCTGTGGAATTCGGAGTCGGGCAGCTTGATTTTGTCCGCGGCGCCTATCGCCCTGTCAATGATGTAGGAGGAGGAAAACCTGCCCTGCACCTTGCCGACGCCGATGCTGTACCACCCGAATATCAGGATGACGCAAACCGAAACGCCGGCAGACCATTTGAAAAACATCTCCCTCTCGCGCAGGTGGAGCGCAATCAAAAGCGCGGACAGAACCAGCGACACGATGGCTATCGCGACAGCAACCCAGAACAGCTCAGGATAATCCTTGTTGAACAGCCCGAATTCAATCTTTCCGGTCTCCGCGTCCGGTTTCCATGATTTCGGGATAAACCCGACAAACACAGCAAAAAACGCCGTTATCACGGACGACCACAAAAACGCGCGCTTCCAGTCCACCGGCAGCCTGTCCTCGTCCTGTATCGCGAGCATGGTCGCAAGCACCAAAATCAGCACCATCATATAATACCAGCGCGCGTAATACATGCTGTTAAAAAGGTGGAATGCCGCGTTAAATCCCGGCACCAGCGACACCACTACCAAAATCAATATAAGCCTTCTCACCCAGTCGGTATGCCGTCTCGACTGAATGTAGGCAATCACCCCGGTACAGCCGAAAACAGGTATCCACGCCGACATGGACGACCATTTGTTGTCGGATTCCGGGAAAAAGCTTGCCCGCGCCGGTATGTCCTGCGGGAAGAAATAGGAGTGGATTATATCAAAAAAGCGCTGCGGCTTGCTGTAAATCAGCAGGTTCCATCCGGAAAGGATGTTGTCGGTGCGGGAATTCTGGATTACCGCATAATATGACGGCAAAAGGATAAACCCCGCCATCGCGGCTCCCACGACAGCCTCGAACAAAAGGCCGAAAAATCGCAGGCCCGCCTTTTCCCAGTCTTTTGAGAAAACCCTGACAAACCAGTAGATTATCAAGAACACTGCTTGTCCGATAAAAAAGTAGTAATTGGACAGGGCGCTCAAAAAAAACGTTACCGCGAACAACCCCCGCCTGCCTTCCTTCATATACAGCTCCAAAGCCAGCAGCATAAGCGGGAAGTATACTATTGCCTCGTGAAAATGGAAAAAGAATATATTGTATATCGAAAAACCTGAAAACGCGTACAATATCGCGCCAAGCACCGCAAAATCGGGTTTTAAGAACCGGCGTAAAAACCAGTAAGCGGCAAGCGTCGCCAGCGCAAATTTCAGCGCCAGCAGCGGAGCCATCAGATACGGGACTATCGAGTTCGGGAAAACAAGGGTAAGCCAGAAAAACGGGCTCCCTAAAAGGTAGAACGAATATGAGCCGATAAAGTTTGCGCCTAAATCGGTAGTCCAGTTCCAGAAAAAATTGCCGCTGCGGACAGCCTCGTGAGCCATCTTGTAAAACGGGATTTGCTGAACGTTGAAATCTCCGTAAAAAATAAAGTACCCACGGTCGATTATCAGAAACGGAAGCAGCATTCCGATTGCCGCCAGCAGGCCGAGCAGAAACGCTATACCCGTACGTTCACGGGGCTTATTAAGCGATACTGTTGAATTCATTCGCAACCCGCCTTTCCATACAAATCCGCGTCAACTCCGGTGAATGGTCGTCAATCAAGGGTTTTGACAAGTTCCTTTATATATGCCCTGAAGCCTTCCTCCACCTGCGGATGGGTCAGCGCAACCTCGCAGATAGCCTTGAGAATTCCGAGCTTGTTACCCATGTCATACCGTTTCCCGGTAAAGTCAACGCCGGTCATACCCTCTTTGAGGGTCAGCGTCCGCATGGCGTCGGTGAGCTGGATTTCGCCCTCCGCACCCGGCGGCGTATTCTCAAGAATATCAAAAATGGAGGGCGGCAGCACGCAGCGGCCAAGGATTGAAAACAGCGAAAAGATTTTGTCAGGCGCCGGCTTTTCAATCATGTCGCTGACAGCGTAGATGTTATCTCTCAGCGGCTGTACCTTCAGCGAGCTGTAGCTGACAATCTGCTCTACGGTAACCTCCTTTATGCCTACAACCCCAAGGCCGTATTCCTCATAAGCCCGGCAAAGCTGCGCGCACGCGGGGTCCTCGCCTATGATAACGTCATCTCCGTACAAAACCGCGAAAGGCTCGTCCCCGACAAAAGATTTCGCGCAGTAAACCGCATGGCCAAGCCCTTTTGTCTCTTTTTGACGGATGAAGTATATATTCGCAAGGTTTGTTATACTGTTAACTTCCTCTAACATTGAGGTTTTTCCCGACGCTTCAAGCCTTTGCTCAAGCTCTACGGCGTGGTCGAAGTGGTCCTCTATTATCCCCTTTCCCCTGTTTGTTATGATTAATATGTCCTCGATTCCCGACGCCACCGCTTCCTCCACGATATACTGGATTGCCGGCTTGTCGACAATCGGATACATCTCCTTTGGCATCGCCTTGCTGGCGGGCAGCACCCGTGTTCCAAGCCCCGCCGCAGGGATAACCGCTTTCCTGACCTTTTTAAAACCCATCTCTAATATTCCGCCTTTCTGTTCTGGAATTTAATAACCGGCCTTAAATCAAGGCCGGTATTATGTTTTTAAATGGAAAGGAATAAAGCCGAAAAGAGCATCTGCCCAAACCAGAGTATCCCGCTTGCGATTGCCACAAGCACAAACGACACCCCGCCCTGAGCCGACAACTCACGGCGGTAATCAGATATAACCGCAGTTTTATGGGGAGTGCCGTTGTCAATCCGGCTGATACCGGTCTTTTCGCCAATCCGTTTTATCCTCTTGATTGCGGTGCTTTTGTAAACCGCGTTTCCGGCAAGCCCGAAAATAAACATGATCAGCACCCTGATTACAAACAGCAGAAATATGATGTAAAAATAACTCATATGCCGCCCGCTGCGCATCAGGCTGAAAATGGACTCCATCATCGCGGATTCGCTGCTCATGTCAAGAGCCGGAAAAATAAAGTTGTGCATAACAAAGCTGTTGATAAAGGAGGATACAAGGGATAAGAACAATACTATGCTTCCCGCGAGGTAGTTCTTGCGGTATAAAAGCCAGTACGGCGTGAAGAAAAAGGCGGCCCAGTTCCACGAAGTCTGCGCCCCGCCGCTGGACATTCTGTAAAATCGCGGCAGGTAATATGCCGAGTTTTGCCCGACGAAAGCGACCAAATCCTCGGCGGCAACCCCGTCAATTTTTTCGTCATGCGCAACCCCGCCGAACGGGTCCACAAACGGCATGCGGAAAGGGGTGTATTCGCCGTAGCCGCCCGAAAACCCGCCGTACTGCTGCCCCGTCTGGCCGGTGTGGGGAGTGTGGGGATGAGATTGCGCGCTCCTCCAATCCGGAGGGTTCAGCCCGTGCCCGCAGCGCGAGCAGAATTCGGCAAATTCGGGATTTGCCTTTCCGCACCTTGAACAGGTGCGTACCTGCCCGCCCGTATCCGCGTTTGGCGGGTACTGGGTATGCGGCGGAGTCGGGGTATGCTGAGTGGATGAACCAGCCGTGCTTGAAGGGCTTTCGGTGCGCCGCCACTGGCGGGGAGTCCCGTGGTCCTTTGCGTAAACGCATTCCGCGTTCTGTTTCCAGCATTCGCGGTGGTGCGGCGCGCCGCAGTCCGGGCAGGCAACGATATCGTCGTCCACCACAAACTTCTTCCTGCAGACCGGGCACACGTAGCCTTCATAAAAGAACATAGGCACCAATTCCTTTCGCCTGTCCCATACTTGTTTTGGTTTGGTTTTTTATATTGTACCTTTTTATACCTTGAACTTCAATAAACAAAAGTTTAATTTATAAAAATTTTACGAATAATGTGTAAATACCACGTCCGCAATCGCGGCGGGGCTTCAAATTCGGCCGACCTTCACCTTGCTGACGATTTTCTGCGCAAGCTCAGGGCTCGCAAGCCCCGTGCCTTCCCGCATTACGCATGCGGTACCGCATGCGGCGGCAAGCCGGACAGATTCAATAATATCCTTGTTGTCCAAAAACGCGACCGCGAACCCCGCCAGCGCGCTGTCGCCCGCCCCGACAGTGGATTTGACCTCGACTTTCGGGACTGACGCTCTGACTGCCGTCCGCTCTGAAAGGTAAATCAAACCGTTGGCTCCGAGGGAGACCAGCACATTCTCAACCCCGTTTTTGCAAAGCTCATAAGCCGCGTTAGTGATATCGTCCACTGATTCGCCGCCGGGCTCTACAATCCGGCGCAGTTCGTGGATATTGGGCTTGATAAGCCAGGGCGACAGGCGGGCATAATGCTCAAGGCTCAGAAAATCGCTGTCTATCGCTATCAGCGCGCCCAAATCTTTTACCTGCAGTATCAGCTTGATATAATCCTCCACCGGTATGTTTTCAGGTATGCTTCCGGCAAAAGCCGCGATATCGCCGGGTTTGACACAGCTTCGGATAAGGGAGCACAGCTCATCTATTACCGTTGGCGGCGCGGCGGGGCCTTTCCTGTTAATCTTTAAGGTGTAGCCGCCATGCCTTATGGTCAGGTTTTCCCTTATAGCGTCCTCAATCTCAATCAGCCTGTACTCAAGCCGCTCGCTATCGAGCAGGTCTGAGAATTCCCGGCAGTTTTCCCTTCCCGCGACGCTTATGCAGATTGTGGGGGCGCCGAATGATTTTGCCACCCGCGAGACATTTATCCCCTTGCCCCCCGCTTCCAGGTTCTCCCTGACAACCCGGTTGACATTGTCAATATCAAGCCCGTCGGTCCACAGCGTAACGTCTATCGACGGGTTGAGAGTAACGGTGATAATACTTCTGTCCATTCCGCAAGTCCTTTCAGCAGGGGGTTATGCCCTGTGCCATTTCATTCCCTGAGGCGTGTCCTCAACGATTATGCCGAGCTTTCTCAATTCATCACGCAGCCTGTCTGATTCCGCCCAGTTTTTCATCCTGCGGGCTTCGGCACGCTGTTTCAGCATTTCCTCAACTTTTTCGTCCAGCTTATCGCCGTTGGCTTTCCGCTCGTACAGCAGGCCAAGAACCGATGTCAGCTCATCAAAAACCTCAAGGGCTGTCCAGCACAATTTTTTAGACGGCTGCCGTTTGCTTGACAATGCTATATTGATGTCCCGCACAAGCTCGAACAGCGCCGCGATGGCGTCCGCGGTGTTTAAATCATCGTCCATCGCGTCAATAAACTGCTGGCGGCGGCTCAGGAAAACGCCTGCCATCTCACCGTCCTCATCCGAAGCCTCCAGCGGCGAATTGCCCATCACAAACTCAAGATTGCCGCGGCAGTTGTAAAGGCGGTCGAGCGCGGCAATGCCCTGCTCGATGACCTCGGTGCTGTAGTTGATGGGGCTGCGGTATGAGGAAGAAATCAGGAAAAACCTGATTGGCTCATACCCGTATTCCGCAGCGACATCCCGGACGGTAAAGAAATTCTTAAGGGATTTTGACATCTTTTTGTTGTCCACGCTGATATACCCGTTGTGCATCCAGTAGTTCGCAAAAGGTACGCCGTTGCAGCATTCGCTCTGGGCAATCTCGTTTTCGTGGTGGGGGAAGATTAAGTCCTGCCCGCCGGCGTGGATGTCAATGGTATCCCCAAGATACCGGCGCGCCATCGCCGAACACTCGATATGCCAACCCGGCCTGCCGTCCCCCCACGGTGAAGGCCAGCACGGCTCGCCGGGTTTTGACGCCTTCCAGAGCACAAAATCCAGCGCGTCCTCCTTTGCGTCGGCCGGGTCTATTCTCGCGCCGGCATCAAGGTCATCCACATTCTGGTGAGACAGCTTGCCGTATTCCTGAAAGCTCCTCGCCCTGAAATACACATCACCGTTAGAAGCCCTGTAGGCATGTCCCTTTTCAACAAGCTTCTCAATAATCGAAATCATCTCATCAATGTTCTCGGTCGCGCGGGGGTGGACGGTCGCCCTGCGTACGTTCAGCCCCTGCGCGTCCTTCCAGTATTCCTCTATATATTTTTCCGCGATTTCCTTAAAGCCCACGTTTTCATCGTTGGCGCGCTTTATTATCTTGTCGTCTATGTCGGTGAAGTTTTGGACAAACCTGACCTCAAACCCACGCCACTCAAGGTATCGGCGCAGCACGTCAAAAACGCAAATCGGGCGCGCATTGCCTATATGGATATAGTCGTAAACCGTCGGTCCGCAGGCGTAGATTTTAACAACGCCTTTTTCAACCGTGCGAAGCTCCTCTTTGCGGCCTGTGAGCGTGTTATAAATCTTCAAAGTTGTTTCCTCCCTAAACTTTTAATCCGTGTCCCTTGTCAATCCCCGTCTTCTTCCTTTGTAAGCGTGCTTACAAACTCCTCAAGCTTATTCAGCCTTATCTGCAGCTTGCAGATTTCCTGAGCGACCGGGTCGGGAATGTTGATTTGGTCGAGTTCGCATATCCTCGCGCCATTCCTCCTGACCACGCGCGCCGGGACCCCGACAGCGGTGCACCCGTCCGGAATGTCGTTCAAAACCACGGCTCCCGCCGCAATCCTGACGTTGTTCCCGATTTTGATTGGGCCGAGTATCTTCGCCCCGGCTCCAACCATCACGTTATTTCCCAAAGTCGGGTGTCTTTTGCCCTTATCCTTCCCCGTTCCTCCTAGGGTTACCCCCTGGTAAATAGTGCAGTCGTCCCCGATAACCGAAGTCTCGCCTATCACCACGCCGGTACCGTGGTCAATAAACAGCCGGCGGCCAATCGTCGCGCCGGGGTGGATTTCAATATTTGTTTTGCGCACGCACCGCTGTGAAAGCCAGCGGGCGATAAAGAACATTTTGCGCCTGAAAAACCAGTTCGCAATGCGGTAATAACGTACCGCCCTGAAGCCGTCGTATAACAGCAAAACCTCAAGGGTGCTGCGCGCGGCCGGGTCCCTTTCTTTTATTGTAGCAATATCCTCTCTAATCCTGTCGAACATATCACCATCTTCTTTCTAAAAACAGGTTGACTATGCCAGCGGTTGGTTGCATTAAGCTAATTTATCAAAACACCTCCGCTGCGTACAGCAACGGAGGTGCAAGGCACGGTTCCACTCCTAAGTTTCACTCTTCGGGGCAGCCTTTCGGATACCCCGGCCCGATAACGGCGGCGAACCGCACGAAGATACTGTTATTTCCCTCCGTGAGCTAAAAGGCGCATTTCGCAGGATTCCCGCAAAAAGCGCTTTCAGCCGCGGCGCTTTCTCTCTGGTGCGGAAAACAACCTGCTACTTCTCCTTTATCACAGCCTGTCGAAATTATTCAGTTTGTTCATATTTCAGTTTTATTTGCTGTCGGTAAAATAATGCCTGAGCCCCCAGACATATTCAATACCGGAATACACAGTCAAAACCACCGAGAACCAGATGAAAACCTGTCCGGCAAGAAGCATCCAACTGAAAAACTCCGAAGGGACTGAAACGCCGGAGAGCAGCGTTGCCCGCCAGGACGAAACCTCCAATACCGCAATCATGAACAATACCGAAACATACTGTGCCACCGTCTTGGTTTTTCCGGCAAGGCTTGCCGCGACAACCACGCCATCTTTCGCCGCGATAAGGCGGATTGAGGTAACCATGAATTCCCTAGCCAACACCAGCATCACTGCCCAAACGTCAATATGCCCGCTCGCAAGAAAGCCCAGTAGCGCGGCGGTGGTCAGCATTTTATCCGCTAAGGGATCGAGAAACTTGCCGAAATTGGTGATAAGCCCCTGTGAACGGGCAATCCTGCCGTCCAGCAAATCGGTAAGCGCGGCAAATCCGAAAATCAGCCCCGCAATCAGGTAATGGAAAGGAAAATCAACCATCAACACCGCCAAAAAAATCGGCGACAGGATAACCCGCAAAACCGTCAGCTTGTTAGGCGTATTCACTCGCAGCACTCCCCCATCAAATCCCAGTCAATGGTGCCGGTAATCAGCACGCGGGTCATATCCCCCGGTTTGACTTTGCCGGGAGCACATCTGAAAAACACCTTTCCGTCAATTTCAGGCGCGTCCGCCTCACTGCGCCCGAACCAGCAATCGGCATAGCGGTCGTAACCCTCGACCAGTATATTCAATGTCCTGCCGATTTGCTCATTGTTGTACCAATCGGAAATACGGCTCTGCTCCTGCATTACGATTTCGCGCCGGCGCTGTTTTACGCTGTCCTCGACCTGATTTGGCATGACCGCCGCCGGAGTCCCTTCCTCAGGGGAAAAAGCGAAACAGCCCAGCCTTTCAAAACGGATTTCGTTGATAAACCTGCAAAGCTCGTCAAACTCTTTCTCACCCTCACCGGGAAAGCCGGTCATAACGGTGGTGCGCAGCACAATTCCGGGCACCGCAGCCCGGATTTGCTGTATCCTGTGCTTGAGCGATTGATAATCCCCCGGACGGTTCATCGCCTTAAGCACTTTTTTGCTGACGTGCTGGATTGGCAAGTCAAGATACTTTACAATCTTTTCCTGATTGGATATCACGTCAAGCAGGCGGCCGGTTACGTGTTCGGGATAACAGTATAAAACCCTTATCCACTTGATACCGCCGATTTCGCAGAGCCTTTCCAACAGCTCAGGCAGCATGGGGCGGCCGTAGATATCGACGCCGTACAAGGTGGTGTCCTGCGCCACCAGAATAAGCTCTTTCACCCCGTTTTCGGCCAGGCCGCGGGCTTCATCAAAAATACTGTCCATCTCCCTGCTGCGCAGCTTGCCGCGTATGCCGGGAATGGCGCAGTATGAACAGCAGTTGTTGCACCCGTCGCCTATCCTAATATATGCGTAATACCATGGCGTTGTCTGCAAACGTTCCCCGTCGAAATTCCAGCAGCTTTTATCTGGAAAGCTCTCGACCTTTCCACCGCCGAGAACCGAATTCAGGGCTTTTACAATATCCCTGTTTGCGCCGAGGCCGAGCACCGCGTCGCATTCGGGAAGCTCTTTCAAAACCTCCTCGCGGTACCGCTCCGCCATACAGCCGGTTACAATGATTTTTTTGATAATCCCCTCGTCTTTAAGCCTGCCGAACTCCAAAATCTGTTCAATCGATTCCCGCTTTGCCTCTTCGATAAACCCGCAGGTGTTGACAATCATCACGTCGGCAAGGCTGACGTCCGACACCAGCTCAAACCCCGACTTTTTCAAGCGGGCAAGCATTATCTCGGCGTCCATCCGGTTTTTGGGGCAGCCGAGCGAAACCATTCCGACCTTAATCATCTAACTCAAAATCCTGTTCCGTTGATTTAAATTCATTTATCGCCCGCCGAATTGTGTCGCTGTCGAACCCAAAGCGCGACAGGCTGGCCGCAACCTTGCGCAGGCTGTCATTGTCAGTGCCCATATTATAGTATTTTTTGTTCAGCAGCGCAAGAGCCTGACTTACGTCGTCCCGCTCAAAAGAGTCTACCGCCTCCACAGAGGTTTCTCTGTCTATGCCGAGCGCGCGGAGCTCCTCGACAGCCCGCCTTGACGGGTACAGCTTCTGGTTGAGAAGATAGCCGGCGCGTTTTTTGGCATATTCGCCGTCGTTAATAAGCCCTAATTCCTCCATGCGGTCTACCGCCGCCGCGGCAGCCGCGCTGTCGGTCTCCCGCAGCAGCTTTTGCTCAAGCTCCCTGCGCGAATAGTCCCGGAATGAAAGAAGATACAGCGCCTTTTCCATGGAACGCCGCTGGTTGGAAAGCCTGACCAGCTCGTCAAGCTGTTTTTCATTCAAAGAGGAGCCGACCTGATAAGGTGTTTCTTCAAAGGTACGAATGTCCACCGCAACACTAGGAAGGGAGTCGAACTCAAGCTGAAGAAGGCGGCCACGTTTCTTTTTAATTCCGGTGATAACCATCCAATCTTACCTTTCATGCGGCAGAAGTATAATACGGTATGTATCGCAATATTATTAATTAGTCGTCAACCGATATGTCGATTTTCGCTTTCGCCATTCTCGCGGTAACCTTGGCGGCGGCTTCAATCGGGATTTCAGTCGGGGTCTTCGCGGCAGGGGCAAAACCCACGCCCGACGGTATCAGCCGGTGTATATTTTCCCTGACCAGCTTTTCTATCTCTTCCTTGAGTTCGGGATTTTGCTGCAACAGGGCTTTTACATTGTCGCGGCCCTGAGCAAGCCGGCTGTCCTTGTATGAAAACCACGAGCCCGATTTCTGGATAATGTCCAGCTTCACCGCGGCGTCAACTATCTCGCCCTCGCGGCAAATCCCCTTGCCGTATATAATGTCAAACGTCGCGTCCTTGAAAGGCGGCGCGACCTTGTTCTTCACAACCTTGACCCTTGTATGTGAGCCGATTGACTCCCCGCCCGACTTTAAGGTTTCAACCCGCCTTACGTCAAGCCTGACGGAAGCGTAGTATTTAAGCGCGTTCCCGCCGGCGGTAACTTCGGGGTTGCCGTATACCGTTCCGACTTTCAGGCGCAGCTGGTTTATGAAGATGGCTATGCAGTTTGATTTTGAAACCGCGCCCGCGAGTTTGCGCATCGCCTGAGACATCAGACGCGCCTGCAGACCGACGTGGGAAGCCCCCATTTCTCCCTCAATCTCGGCGCGCGGAACAAGCGCAGCCACCGAGTCGATGACCACGACGTCAATCGCGCCCGAACGAATCAGGGCCTCAGCTATCTCCAGCGCCTGCTCGCCGGTGTCCGGCTGGGATACCAGCAGGGAATCAATATCCACGCCGAGCGCACTTGAATATTCAGGGTCGAGGGCATGCTCTACGTCAATAAACGCCGCCTCCCCGCCCAGTTTCTGCGCCTCGGCAATCACATGCAAAGCCAGAGTGGTCTTTCCCGACGCCTCCGGCCCGTAGATTTCGGTAATCCTTCCCCTCGGCAACCCGCCGATACCAAGTGCCGCGTCCAGCATAATCGAGCCGGTGGATATCGCGTCCACACTCATTCCGACATTCTCGCCCAGCCGCATTACAGCGCCTTTGCCGTAGCTTTTCTCAATCTGCTGGAGCGCCAATTCAAGAGCTTTCTTTTTATCATCACTGCTGTCCTTGCCGGTTTTGGTCCTTGCCGCCGAGTTAATCCCTTTCTTTTGTACAGCCGCCATATCTTTTCAAGTCCTTTCATAGTTTTTGCTTTAATATAAAAAAGCAGTTCTCATCAGCCTTAATTCAAAAACCTTCTAAACCAATGAAATAATTATAAAAGAATAACACTAAAAAATCAACCGATTTGCGAAAAATGCCGTACATTTGTTCTTTTTTCTGAAAACGCGGACCGCCTAAAACCGCAATCTTGACAGATGTGAAACGGGGTTATATAATCTGTAATTAATACAATTATTAATTAATTACAAGGGGGATTATAGTTGGCTGAAACTGAAATTACCGCCATATTTGAAAAACACGGTATTCGCCCCACACAGCAGAGGATTGCCGTTTACAGCTATCTGCTGGCTCAACGCAATCACCCGTCAGCCGACACCATATACCGCGCGCTGGCTGATATATACCCGGTGTTTTCCCGCACCACGATATACAATTCGCTCAACGCCCTTGTTCAGGCAGGGCTGGTCAGGACGGTAAATATCTGCGCCGAAGAACAGCGGTTTGACGCCGATGTGGATGACCACGGGCATTTTATATGCGAAAAATGCCGCGAAATATTTGATTTTGAGGTCAGCAGTGATGTTCTGGAAAGGCTCTGCCCGACCGGATACAGGTTCAGCAAAGGCGACGTGTTTTTTTCCGGCGTCTGTCCCGGCTGCTGCGGTTAACCGGCGCGAAAATGGTACTTTTTATGAGTTTGTTTTAAAAAGTTTACATTTGCACAAAAGTGTGGTATCGTTATTGAGTGGTTAGGGAATATCCGCTTGTCTAATCATAAGCGTTCCAACAGGAAGGAAGGCATGCCTTTATGAAGAGATTGATACCGTCAGCAGTTTGCTTTATATTCCTTGCGGTTGTTATTACGCTTTTCGTAACCGCGCAGCCCCCGAATCAGGACGACGACCAGCCAACAACATCTCCCACCACTTCGACCACAGCTCCCACCACCCCGCCTGATGAATTTGAGTTCAGTTTTGAATATATCAGCGAACACAAGATTAAAGTCAGTTGGAAGCCCGCAGACTCAGAGGAAATCCCCGAAGGGCTGTTTGTCAAGGTTGTTAAGATAGGCACCACCGGCGAACTGGTCAACGACAACACCGGCGAGTTTGAAGTGGATATCAGCAGTATAAGGCCGGGCCTGTACACAGCGGTGTTCACCATATCTGACGCTGAAGGCAACGAAAAAAACTATGTTGCCGCGGAAAAAGTCGCGCGAGTCGGCGAGATATACACCTCAATTTCCCTTGAGGAGTCAAACAACCAGCTCATCGCCTATGTTTACCGCAAAGATGATGTTTTCAGCCCGTTGTCCGACATAAAAGTGGTTTATTACATCGGCAATATCCCGTTTGAAGAAAAGCACACCGATGAAAACGGTTACGCGAGGTTTGATAATCTCCTGCCGCAGGACAAGAACGATGTGTACTGTGTTATAGAAGATAACGAAATATGGATTGACTACACGCTCGGCATTTCCATCAAATATATCGGCACCAAAGTCTGGCTGATTGAGCGTGAAGAAACCACCACTCCGCCGCCGAGCACCACCACAACCGCAAAAACCACCACCACAAGGCCGCGCCGGACAACCACCACTTTGAAGCGTACCACTACAACCACCGCGCCAAAAGCCACCCTGCCGATTATCTGGGGGGCAGGCACCACCGCCGTTGTAGGGGACAAGGTCGCAATCAACGTCAGCTATGATACCGGAATTCTGAGCGCGTTTGATTATTCTTCAAAGGATTTTGCAGACCGCTCGCGCATGCTGATTGACAGCAAATTATACGGCTCAATAGTGTATAAAAATTCTGTATTGTACCTGTTGGTGCAGTCATCCGATATAGAGATAACCGACCAGCACATCTCCGCCGCGATAAGCGGGAAATCAAAATACAGTCTGTTCCATCCGGAGGAAACCCTGCGCATACCGATGAATCTCACTCTGCTTGTAGACAACAAATCTCTTAACGCCAGCAGCCCGGTAACCCTTTCGGATAACGAGGTTGAAGTCGAACTGCCGGCGCCGAAATCTGCAAAGGGCTCCAATTACACCTTTGTCGCCGCGGAATTTGACGAAAACGGCATTACCGGTTTCCTCGACACTTTTGTCGAGGACGGTATCTTGAAGTTCAAAACCAAAAACCTCTCATCGATTGTGCTGCTCGGCTTTAAAAACCCGAAAGGCCTTGGCTCCGGTATAAATATCCCCGCCCCCGCAATCATAATGATTGCCGTCGGGCTGCTGCTGCTGGCCGGAGCGTTTACCCTGCTTTACTTCTTCTTCCTGCGCAAACCGAAGAAACTCCCAGCTTTAGAAACCGGCGTCGGCACCGCCGAGCCTCACGCGGCGGAAGACGGCGTACCGCTCGGTCAACTGCTGGACCAGCCCGACGCTCAGGATGAAGGCGAAGAAGAATAGTTAAATCTTAAAAGAAACATATAGGGCATATTCGCCAAACTCCTAAACGGCTCTGCGTTTTGGGAAGTTTCGAATATGCCCCATTTTTGCGCTCAAATTTATGGGTTTACAATCCGTCTAATCCGGTGTCATTCCCTGCCGAGCAGGGCGGAAAAAGCCCTGTGCGCCATATATACGTCGAGTTTTGATACCACCTCGAAAGGCGAATGCATCGACAGCACCGGAACTCCCAAATCCACCGTATCCACGTCAAGGTCGGCGATATATTTCGCGACAGTCCCGCCGCCGCCCGCGTCCACCTTGCCGAGCTCGCCAATTTGCCACAGCACGCCATTGTCGTCCATCAGCCTGCGTATTATCGCCATGAATTCGGCTGACGCGTCCGATGTATCCGATTTGCCGCGCGAGCCGGTATATTTTGTCAGCACCACTCCGTGATTGAGCTTGGCGCAGTTTCTGATATCCACCACGTCGGCGTAAATCGGGTCAAAAGCTACATTGACGTCGGCGGACAGGCAGACCGAATTTTGGAAGACGTGCCGGGCGTAGTTGCCGAATGAAGTCGCAATATCGGCTATGAAATTCTCAAAAAAGGCCGACTGCATTCCGGTATTCCCTTCAGAGCCCACTTCCTCCTTGTCGGCTAAAACCGTAACGGCGGTATATGCGGGGTTTTGGGTTTCAAGCAGCGCGGTCAACGCCGGATAAGCGCAGACCCTGTCGTCGTGCCCGTAGCCGCCTATCATGCTGCAGTCCAGCCCCACGTCGCGCGCGGGGTACGCGGGCACCGCGAGCAGTTCGGCGGAAACGAAATCTCTTTCCAAAATCCCGTAGCGCTCGTGCAGTATCTTCATGATATTCAGCTTCACAAGCTCGCTGCCTTTGTCGTCTTTGAACGGCCTTGAGCCGACGAGGATATTCAAATCTTCGCCCCTGATGAACTCCGAGGCGTTCTTTTTCATCTGCTCGGAGGAAAGGTGCGGCAGCAAATCGGTTACGCAGAACACCGGGTCGGACTCGTTCTCGCCGATACATATCTCGACTGTGCTGCCGTCCTTGAGCGCCACCACTCCGTGCAACGCAAGCGGGACTGCGGGCCACTGGTATTTTTTAATCCCGCCGTAATACCGGGTATCGAAATACGCGAGGTTGTTGTCCTCATACAGCGGGTTGGGTTTTAAATCCAGCCTGGGCGAATCGATGTGGGCGGCGGCTATTGAAACGCCGTCGGTAATCGGCCTTGTACCGATTACCGCCAGCAGCAGCGACTTGTTGCGGTTGTTCAGATATATCCTGTCTCCGGGTTTCAGCTTTTTATCCCTGTCAAGAGGCTTAAACCCCTTTTCCTCCGCGGTTTTTATCGCGGCTTTTACAAACTCCCTTTCGGTTTTGGCGGAATTGATAAAATCCTTATAACCCTCGCAGTAGTCAAACGCCGATTGTATCTGCGCTTCGTCAAGGGTGGCATAAGCGTCTTTTGGGGTGTGGAACAAACGCTTCTTCAACGCCTCGGACGGGGATTTTTCATTCTGTTTTGACATGCCTGTCGCCTCCTGTTAACTGTTTTCGGTAGATTTTTTCATACGTTCTCTTTGCCGCAGGGACCTTTTCAACATACCCGCTGGTCTCTTTTATCGGAATGGATTTCAACGAAATCCCATCTTCCGAATATGATTTATCCTTAAGCCAGCGGCGGACATTGCCAATGCCGGCGTTGTACGCCGCAAGCATGGTGCCGGTATCACTGAATTCCTCGCGCAGCAGCGCCAAAACCTTTATGCCGTATTCGATATTCGTCTTTGGCTCATACAGCTTTTCGACAGACAGCGATTCTCTTTCCGAAGTGCGGGACTGTACCCACTTAAAGGTGTCCTCGGTAATCTGCATAAGCCCGATTGCGTTTTTGCGGGAAACCGCATTCGGGTCAAACCCGCTTTCGGTATGAATAATTGCAAAAATCAGGGAGGGCTCAAATCCGTGTTCGCGCGCCAGCGGAATGACCAAATCCCTGTATTTGAGCGGGTACGCAGCTCTCATGAACACAAGATACCCAAAACGCAGCATAACGGCAGCAAGCGTCAGCAACGCCAGCCAGAACAGGATTTCGCCGGCGCGCTTTTTAAAAGGCGGAGCCTTTTTTGAATTATCTTCGGGCATAAAGCTCTCATTCAGTCCGGCATTTTTGCTTTTCATCCGCCCACTCCCTGAATTTCTGCGCCAGCTTTTCCGCCTGTTCGCGCAGACTGCGGTAATCGCCGCTGTTCCTTATCACAAAATCGGCGCGTTTTATATAATATTCCTCCGGCTGCTGCGCCGACATCCGCAAAACCGCCTGCTCCCTGTCAAGACCGCTGTCCCGTTTCAGCACCCGCTCAAGCCTGATTTCAAACGGCGCGATTACAGCCACCGTTTTATCGCAAACCGAATTCATCCCGCTCTCAAACAGCAGGGCCGCGTCAATCACGGCGGCCGGCACGCCGTACTGCTCCGTTTCATTTAGTATGGACCTTGTAAGCTCAATTATATACGGGTGGGTAATGGAATTCAAAAGCTCGGTTTTTTCCCTTGAGGCAAACGCCCGCTTTGCGAGCTCGCGGCGGTTTAAAGTGCCGTCAGAGTTTAAAATCTCATCAGAAAAGCTCTCCACAAGCCGCTTTAAGCACGGCGAGCCCGGCTCCACCACCCTGCGGGAGAGGATATCGGCGTCAATAACCGAAAAACCCGTTTCGGCGAATACTTTTGTAACCTCGCTTTTGCCCGAACCCATCGGGCCGGTAACTCCGATTACATACAGCCTACTCATCAAGCTCAACCACCTCAAAACCGGCAGAGCGAAGCAGCCGGTTATACACGGCAAGCCCGATACCGTCGGGTTCCGGGCAGGCGCAGTAAACCACCCTCGCATCGATTTCGTCAATCCGCCTTAACGCGTCAAAAACGCGGTGGGCCTGTTCGGCGGGGTCGTTCCTGCCGCCGTAGGTTACAAACGGAACCTGTAAATCCTGCCCCTCGCCGTCAAAGCACATCGCCGCGACCCCCTCCCCTTTTTTGCTGTTCACAAAAGCAGTGAAGGCCTCGCGGCTCCCCTTGACAAGAATAACCTTGGCTTTTGGGGAATAGTGCCTGTATTTCATGCCCGGCGAATGTGGCACCGTGCCTTCCTCCATCCGGCCGGTTACCGCGCTGTCGATTACCAGCTCTCCGGTAACCGCGCGGATTTGTTCCGGAGTTATGCCACCCGGCCTCAACAGCCTCGGCACATCTCCTGTCAAATCCAGCACGGTGGATTCAACTCCCACCGGGGACTCCCCACCGTCAACTATCGCGGGAATTCTGCCGGCCATATCCTTCAAAACATGCCCTGCGGTGGTAGGGCTGGGACTGCCCGAACGGTTTGCGGACGGCGCGGCAAGCGGCACCCCGGCCTTTGAGATAATCGCGAGCGCGACAGGATGGGAAGGCATCCTGATTGCAACCGTGGAAAGCCCCGCGCTCACTTCGTCGGGCACCAGTCCGCTGCGGTGAAAAATCATTGTCAGCGGGCCGGGCCAGTATTTTTGCGCAAGCATCCTCGCATTATCCGGTATTTCGGTTACAAGGGGTTTTAAGTCCTTTATATCAGATATGTGGACTATCAGCGGGTTGTCCTGCGGCCTGCCTTTTGCCTCAAAAATCCGCCTTACCGCGCCGGGGTTGAGCGCGTTTGCCGCAAGCCCGTAAACCGTTTCGGTCGGGATTGCGACAAGCTCGCCCTTTGACAGCAGGCTTGCCGCCTCGTTTATTCCGTTTCTGTCCCCTTTTAGCAGGCGGGTATCGTAGTCAAACACTATTCTTCCCCCGAAGCCTTGAGTTTCTCCGCCCTGTCCGCGGTAATCAGCGCTTCCACAAGCTCGTCGAGCTCCCCGTTCATAATGCTCTCAATCCGGTATAGGGTCAGCCCAATCCTGTGGTCGGTTACCCGCCCCTGCGGGAAATTATATGTGCGTATCCTCTCGCTCCTGTCTCCGGTGCCGACCTGCGCTCTCCTGTCGGCGGCGACCTGCGAGCGCAACTTTTCCTGCTCCTGCTCGTACAGACGCGCGCGCAGGATTTTCATCGCCTTTTCCCTGTTCTTGTGCTGGCTGCGCTCGTCCTGGCATTCAACAACAAGACCGGACGGCAGATGGGTAATGCGGATGGCGGATTCGGTTTTGTTGACGTGCTGGCCGCCCGCTCCGCTTGAGCGGAAAGTGTCTATCTGCAAATCCGTCGGGTTAATCTCGACTTCCACGTCCTCGACTTCCGGCAGCACCGCAACCGTCGCGGTCGAGGTGTGTATCCTCCCGCCCGCCTCGGTTTCGGGTACCCTCTGGACGCGGTGCACCCCGCTCTCGAATTTAAAACGGCTGTAAGCGCCGTCGCCTATAACCATGAAGCTGACTTCCTTAATCCCGCCCAGCCCTGTCTCATTCATATTCAGCATCTCAACCTTATATCCCTTGGAGGCGGCGTACATGGTATACATACGGTACAGCGAGCCTGCAAACAGCGCCGACTCCTCCCCTCCGGCGCCCGCGCGGATTTCGATTATCACGTTGCGGTCGTCGTTCGGGTCCCGCGGGATAAGGAGTTTCTTTAATTCGTCGGTCGCGCGCTCGATACTGACGCGGGTTTCCTCAAGCTCAATCTCGGCAAGCTCTCTGATTTCCCTGTCCGCCCCGGCCTCCGCAAGCAGGGCGCGGGCTTCCTCCTGCCGTTTTACAGCATCCTTGTATTCCCTGTATTTTTCCACAACGGGCTGAAGGTTTTTAATTTCCTTCATAATCTGTTTATACTGCTCGACGTCCGACACCACGTCGGCATCAAAAAGCCGCTTGTTTATCTCCTCAAATCGCTTTTCGACATCTTCCAGTTTTTCATACATATTCATTTAACCTGCCCCGTTTCGTTGGAATATGGCGCCGCAGGCTCTTCCTGCTGCCTTATCACCTTTTTTACCCGCTTTTCAATTTTTTGGCGCGAAGCCATGAACTCATGCCCGCACCCCTGGCACTGCAGCCTGAAATCCATTCCAATCCTCAATACATTGAGCTGGTTGTTCCCGCATGGGTGCGGCTTTTTCATAACCAGTACGTCCCCCACGCGAATATCCATCAAAAGCGCCTCCCAGTTTAATTCCGGATAGTACCTTGAAAATTATAGCACAATAAGCCGTACAACCGCAAGCGCAAAGAGGGACGGCATTCATACCGGATTGCAAGGGTCAATCAGGATGATTTCAAGACCGAACCGGCGCGCGTGCCGGATGGTGTTTGCGGTCCCGCTCTGCCCGCCGCCGAAAACCGCAATTAGGCGGGAGGAATTCTCAACCATCCACAAATTCCTTGCCCCCATGCAAAACGGGGTGTACCGCTCGCTTATGATGTGGATTTCATCGGCCTTTGACAACAGCTCCCTGAACCGCATCCGCGCTTTTTGGGGCCAGTGCCTGTCCTGCTGCGGGCAGGACAGCGCCGCCACAAGCCGCACATCAAAACCGCTCTGGCGCAGCCTGATTACTTCCTCGGCGGCCCATGTGTCCACCCCCTGCGCCATGCCCGAAATAAAGTACCGGTACCCGCACCGCGCAGACTTTATGATTTCCGAGCGTAGAGCCTGTTTAAGTCCCTGATACGCGCGCTCGTCGCACCAGCCGAAAGGTAGCTTGTCCAGGCGGTGGCCGGAAATGCAGCAGGTTACGCCCCTTTGCGTTTTTCCCCTGTCCAAAAAAACACCCTCGTTCAAAATTTTGCCATTTTGATTTTACCATATAACCGCACTGCCGGCAAACGGTTTTGAAACAGCCCCGTTGCAAAACGTGTATTCTATTCAACCGCAAAGCATATGCTGATTATTGAATTTTTGTAGTACAAGTGTTTTACAAGTGTTTTACAAGTGTTGTTCTGGTGTTGTATAAGTGTTGTACAAGCGCAGGCTTTGGCCGGCGCGCTGCCCTGTCAGGATAACGTTTATAAAACGGGCGGATATGGCAATCCGCCCGTTGGTCAGCGGCAGATGTTTTTTTAACCTGCTGCAATGTAATACCGCCTGTAAATGCCTTTTTGTTGACACTTTCCACTGCGGGGAGTAAAATACTATGTAATAACAAATCTTAAATCGGAGTCAATACAATGCTGCAGGTCGAAAAAAATGATATTCAAAGGATCATCTGCGATTTGCTCTCAATCACCGTTTACCGCGGCGTTTTGGACAAGCCGGTTACTTCGCGGCTTTTGGACTTGCTTAATGAATGCCGCAATAACCAATACCTCTCGGCATACCGGCGGTTTGGGGATTTATGCTCTGCCCTTCTCACCGATACCGGGATGAAAAGCCCAAAACAAGCCATCGCAGAGGAAATCCTCGCCGATGAAAACGAGTTTACCTTAACACTCGCAAAAAGCGGCGCGGAAAACCTTACCGAAGAGCTTTTAAGCCTTGCAAAACGGGATTTGTCCATTCTTTATTCGGCCGCTTCGAATTCCGCAGGTTTAATTAAATCCTTTTTTGACGCCGGCTCGCCGCTGCCGTGCTGGGGGGATTTGCCGGCAGACTATCCGCTCGCAGGCAGATGGGACGAATGCATAAACGCGCTTGGCGAGTTCCACTTGAAAAACGGCGCGGGCAGGTTTGCTTTCTGCAACGCTTTTTTGTGGCTCAACCGCGACATAATCCCGATTGAACACCCTGACCCTGTCAGGCTGGGCAATTTAAAGGGGTACGAAACGCAAAAAAGCATTGTGGTAAACAACACTCTGGCTTTCCTTGACGGGTTTGAAGCCAACAACATCCTTTTGTACGGCGACCGCGGGACCGGAAAATCCTCAACTGTCAAAGCGCTGTTAAACGAGTACGCCGGCAGGAAACTGCGGATGATTGAGGTGCCGAAGGAAAATCTTAACGAATTGCCGGTTTTGACATCCAGACTTGCCAGTTTTCCAATGAGATTTATCGTGTTTATCGACGATTTGTCCTTCTCGGCAAACAGCGACAGTTTTGCCGCGCTTAAAGCCGCGCTGGAAGGCAGCCTTGCCTGCCGGCCGGACAATTTGCTGATTTACGCGACTTCCAACAGGCGTCATCTGTTAAAGGAGAGCTTCAGCGACCGCGGCGGCGACGAGATATACCACGCCGACACCATTCAGGAGTCAGTCTCGCTGTCCGACAGGTTCGGGCTGGTTGTAACATACCTGCTGCCCGACAAACAACGTTTCCTAGACATTGTTTTAAAAATCGCGGACGACCACGACATTGACATCGGACGGGAAAAACTGCTGGCATTAGCCGAAAGATGGGCTGTTGAACGCGGTGCGCGTTCCCCGCGCTACGCAAAGCAGTTTATTCAAAATTTGCGGGCGCGCCTTGCCAGAGGAGAAAAGGTATAGACCCCGGCGCCCGCAGGCGGCAACCGCATATTTTAGGCATGACTGCCAATTATAGGGTTGAGAGAGGAGGAAAAGAAGATGAAAAAAAGGTTATTTGCGGCGGCTGTAACCCTGATTTTAATTATGCTGTCCGGCTGCTCAAAATCTTCGTCCAAATCCGAAGCATTAAGCGATACCGGGTTCCCCGTCGTTGTGAACGGCGTTGAAATCGCCGCTCCCCCCTCAAGAATAGCGGTGCTTTCTCCCTCCCTTGCCGAAATAATCTCGGACATGGGTTTTGGCTCTTCAGTGGTGGTGCGGTCGGAGGAATGCAACTATCCCGAAACAATCGCGGTCCTGCCCTCTGCCGGTAGTGTGGTGCTGCCAGACATGGACGTGATAATCAGCGCCAAGCCGGATTTACTGCTGACCCAAAAGGAGCAGTCCGACTCTGTTAAGGAAATCCTTGATAAAAACAACATTCCGGTTGTGGTTATCCCCGCGGCGCAAAGCTTTAACGAGCTTTCAAACCTCTATCTCGCGGTCGGCAGAATGTTCTTAGGCTCAAATGCGGGGATTATAAAAGGGCTGACCCACATGGATTCCGTCAAGGACAAGCTCGATAGAATTAATCGGACGGTTTTGTCCCACAGCGGCGGCGGGCCGCAGTTCAAAGCGGTTTATGTCGCGGATTTGTCCGGGCATGTGGCCACCGGCGACTCGGTGATTGACCATATAATAGCCTCGGCGGGGGCGGTAAATGTCGCCGAAAGCCTGACCGGCTGGAAAGCCGACAATACAACCTTAAGCCAGCCGGAATACATTTTCTGTCCAAAGTCGCTGGCCGAAAAGGTCAGGAGCATAGACGGACTTAAAAACAGCCCGGCAGTAAAAAACAACAGGATTTTTGAGATTGAAGCGGAATACATTGAAAGTCAGGGGTTCAGAATGATTGAAGCCGCGGAGATAATCGCAAAAACCTTGTACCCGCAGGCATTCTCCGAACAAACCGGCGCAACCTCTGAAAACACGACCACAACGGCACAATAAAAACCTCTGCAATGGCAATGCCTGCCGACTTTTCAGCCGGCAGGCATTGCCGCTTTTATATAGAAAGGAGATAGAAAGGAGAAAAGCTAATAAAGTTAGGACTTTCTTTTCCTGTTAATCTCTTCGTATATCTTGTCCAGTGTGAGATTGGACTTGTCCGCTTTTGCGATATAGATTTCCACCCTTCGGTTTTTTATTCTGGTTTCTTCGGTGCCGTCGTGCGGGACAATCGGCCGGTGCTCGCCGTACCCTTCGGCGACCATTTTTTTTGGCTCGATAATATTCTTTTTCTGGATATGGATAATTACGTTGTTTGCCCTCATGCTGGACAGGATTCTGTCCCCTTCGACGGTATTCGGCTGGTTCGCGCCGCGCGCCCTTGCGGTATGGCCGTAAGCCCTGATTTCCCCGATTTCGTTTGGTATGTTTTTCAGCCCGTTTGAAAGGAAATCCAGTATTTCAATCGCTTCCGGCCTTAGCACCGAGCTGTCGCCGTCAAAGAATATGTTGTTTTGGAAGGTGATGAACGTGTACCCGTCGCCCTTGTGCAACTCCACTCTTGACTGGTAATCGGGGTTTCCTTGAAAATACTGCTTGAGATAATAATACAAATCGTCAAAATCCTTGACCTCGGTAACCTTTCTGTCCTCGTCAATGTCCACCTGCGGCGGGAAATCCTGCCCGTCTTCAATGCCCGCTACTTCATCATCTTCTGGTATTTCCTCCACAACAATATGTCTGTTGCCCCTTAAAGCCGTCGCAAGAATATGCCACTTTTTCGCGTCAATGGTGGACATCGAATACAGCAGGACAAAAAATGTCAGCAGAAGTGTTATCATATCCGCGTATGTATCAAGCCAATTGTAGCCGGATGACGAATCACGCCTTTTACGCCACACAGAGCACCGCCCCTTATCAGTTTATCTGTGAAACCGCGGTTTTCTTTTCTTTCTTTCTGGACTTCTTGTTTCTCTGGTAGTTATCCAAAAAGGCGTGGAGCTTCTGCTCAATAAACCTCGGATTGTCGCCCGCCTGAATGGCGAGTACCCCCTCTGCGATAATCAGCTTTGATAAAATCTCCTCGTCATTACGGGAACGGAGCTTGTTTGAAATCGGCATGAAAACAAGGTTTGCGAGCAGAGAGCCGTACAGTGTGGTGAGCAGCGCCGTCGCCATTCCCTTTGTCAGCGAGGCGGAACCCGTTTGCGCATCCATGTCAATGTTCGCAAGCATGTTTATAAGCCCGATAAGAGTTCCAATCATACCGAATGCCGGCGCATAGGTGGCGGCTTTTTCATACATTTTCCAGACCGCCGCATGCCTTACTTCTATATTGTCGATTTCGGTCTGTATCAGCTCTTTTGTCCTGTCGGCGGGCAGCGCGTCCACTATCAGCATGATGCAGTCTGACAGGAACTTGTCCTTAATCTCCATTGCCTTTTCCTCAAGTGAGAGGATACCGTTCCTCCTCGCCTCGACCGCAAGCTCCAGAATAAGGTTTATGTAGTAATTGTGGTCGTGCTTTGGCTTTTTTAACGCAATAAATATGTGTTTGCCGATATCCTTAAAATTCTTGAACGGGAATGAAGCGAAAGTCGCGGAAAAGGTGCCGCCAATCGTAATAAGAATGCTTGCAAAACTATAATATTCTCCCAAGTTTCCGCCATCGAGTATTCCCCAGATAATCAGACATATTCCCGCCACTATCCCTATAACAAGCGTCAAATCCAAAAGAAGGCCTCCTTAGACAATCCTGTGGCTACGAGCCTTTGTATTTCAGGCTTTTCTTGTATTTCACAACCTTCTCAATTATTTCAGACGGAGTTTCCTTGACCAGGTAGTAATTGCCGTTTGTCAGGGAAATTTTTGTTTCGGGAATTGAGGTAATGCTCTCGATAAGCTCGCTGTTTAATACAAAACTCCTGTCTGAAAGGTCGGTAAGCTCTATCATATAAAACCTGTTTCCTTTCTCAAAGGTAAAAGGTAAAGCCTGACTCCTGCCTGTCCATTAAGAATATCGGCAAAACCAAAAAAATCTTAAGTGAACTGTATTGGAATTATATTATTTTGTTGCCGTGAAACAGGGATTTTATCTCCAGCTTGCCGCTGACCGAGTCAAATATCAGGGTTCTGCCGTGGTTTCCGCCGACATCCGCGGCTACAATGTCAATTTTCAGGCTCAACAGCTTGAGCTTTACAGCCTCGACATTCTTTTCTCCGATACTTGGCCCGGGAATATCGAACATATTGGCGCCGCCGGAAATCTTTGCCGTCAGCCTCTGTCGCCGGCAGCCCGCCGCCTCCATACCCGCCACAAGCTTTTCAATCGCGGTATCGGCGTATTTGCAGGGGTTCACCGGGCAGTGCAAACTCTCCTTTGAATTCGGCAGCAGGATATGGGCAAGCCCCGCGACCCGCAGCTTTCTGTCGTAAATGCAGACTCCGACGCAGGAGCCGAGCGCGTAGGATACCAGCTTGTCGGGGCTGAACGCGATTTTTTGGTCGGAAATACCTACAACCAGCCATTTTGCCATTAGCCAACACCCAGCCGCTCAATAATCTTGTTAAGCGAGCGTATGTCAGGTATCAGCAGCAGGTGGCTTTGTACCGAGTCGCCGCTTAAAATGAATTCCACCTCCACCAGCAGCAGCTGGTCGCTCATTTCGCCCGCAAACGATGCGGGAAAGTTGAGGATTGCCCCGACCATGTCAATTGCGATTTCTGGCAGAGAAAGCCTTATCTTTGAGCCGGTAAACGAGCACAGGACATTCACAAAACTGCCCGATAATATGTTTGAAACTTCCTTCAACGCTGACAGCCCAAGCTCGGAAATACTGCGGATGTCTTTGACATCTTCGCAAATCAGACAGCCCAGCAAATGATTAATGAAATCGCAGTCCATCAAATATACCAGCAGCCCGTCGATATCCTCTGACAATCTTAAAATTATCCCTGCGGCTTCATTCTCCGGTCCGCCGAGTATACCGGAAATTTCGTTTATCTCAATGAATTTGAGTGCCGGCACAGTGATTTCAATCCTGTCGTTCAGAAGTTTGCCGAGGGCTGTCGCCGCATTGCCGGCGCCTATGTTGCCGAGTTCCCTTATCACGTCTTTCTGAAACTCCCCAAGATTTGTGTAGTCGTGCATGTTTTATCCCCCTGATGTATGAAGGTGTAAAATCGGTATCGGAATTAGCTGCAATCCATCGGCAACCCCCGTTCGGCAAGCTAGTCTTTCCTGTACACCGAGGGCAAAACATGCTTGAAACCTGTTTCGTTTTTAAGGATGGACTCCGATTTGCCTATAAACAGGTATCCGCCGTCTTCCAGCACATCATATATTTTCTTCAACAGTCTCGCCCTTGTGTCGCTTCTGAAGTAAATCATTACATTCCTGCAAAAAATGGTGTGGAATTTCCTTTTGAAAGGAAACTCATCCATCAGATTAAGCCTTCTGAACAGCACCGCAGACTTTATCTCGTCGCTGACTTTATACAGTCCCTCGGCGGTTTTGGTAAAGTAATTCATTTTCCACATAAGCGGTATGTTTGATACGCTCTCATCCGGGTATACGCCGAGAACCGCCTTGCTTAAGGCTTTTTTCGAAATATCGGTCGCAAGTATTCTGTAATTCAGCCCGCCCTCTTTGAGATAATCCTTTATCACCATCGCCAGAGTATAGGGTTCCTCGCCGGTGGAACATCCCGCGCTCCAGATTCTTACCGTGCCGCCCTTTGCGTTTCTTTTAAGGTCGGGCAGCACGGTGCCGGAAAAATAATCAAAATGCTCCTTTTCCCTCAGGAAAAAAGTGTGGTTAGTGGTCATCCTGTTCACAAGCTCGACCTTCGCGGCTCCCGTTTTGTCGTTTATCAGGTATTGGTAATACTGCGAATAGCTTTTAAACCCCTTTTCCTGCAGGATATTTTGCAGCCTGCTCATCACAAGGGATTTTTTCTCGCTTTTCAAGTATATGCCAAAGCTTTTTTCAATCATTCTGGAAAGCTGCGTGAATTCCTTTTCTGTAATGGATATCATAGCGTAGTACCACCAGATGATCGGATTAGCGGCTGCGGGCCGCCCTCACAGGTTCAATTTCCAATGACAATGCTGTTAACTCTCCTCAAGGTTTTCAAGCGCCTCGATGTCATCGTCTTTCAAAAACAGTTCGCAGTCGAGGAGTATTTTGATATCCTCCCCGAACCTGCCGATACCCGTTACAAACCTGCCGCTGCCGGCAGCCCTTGTTATGTCGGGGGCAGGCGCGATATTCTGGTCGGGTATTGTCAAAACCTCCGACACCCTGTCAATAATCAGTCCCAGAACGATGTCGCGTATCTCAATCACTATAATGCAGGTGCGCTCGTCATATTCCCTGAACGGTTTTTTGAAACGGAGCCTGACATCCATAACCGGGATAATTCTGCCCCTTAAGTTTATAATCCCTTTGATATATTCCGGCATTTCGGGCACCTCGGTTATCGGCTGTATCCCGATTATTTCGGTAACATACTTTATTTCTATACCGTAGCATTCGGAATCCAGACTGAAGGTAAGGTACCTGCCGTCCTGCGGGTCATCATCGACAATCTGTTCCAGCGCTAGAAATTCGCTCATTTAACCGCCCTCCCTTAAACGACATGTCAGGCTATCAGAATTCCGCAAAATCCTTGTCGCTCAATTCCATAAGTTCGGGGTTTTCATCTTCTTCGCTGTAATCGGGTTTAATATCCTCATCTTCGGCAGTTTCGGTTTCGATGTAATCGGGAATTTCATCCGATATCGTTATAAAGCTATGCGGCCTGTCGGTTTTCAGCTTGAACTTGCTGACAAGCTGCTTGAGCAGCTCCGCCTGCCCCGCAAGCTCCTCGCTTGCGGCTGCGCTCTCCTCGGATGTTGCAGAATTCACCTGCACAACATGGGAAACCTGCATAATCCCCTGATTAATCTGGGTTATGGCGGAGGACTGCTCCTCGGAGGATACCGAGATTTCCTCCACCAGGTCCGCGATACCGGTGATGTCGTCAACTATTTTATTGAGGGAGCCGGACGTTTTCTGTGCAATTTTTATGCCGGCCTCCACTTTTTTAATCGAGCCCTCTATCATGTCGGTGGTTTCCTTTGCCGCGTTGGCAGACCTGACCGCAAGATTTCGTACTTCCTCGGCAACCACCGCAAACCCTCTGCCGTGCTGCCCGGCCCTTGCCGCCTCAACCGCGGCATTCAGCGCCAGAATATTTGTCTGGAACGCGATGTCGTCAATCACCTTGATGATTTTTGAAATGCTTTTTGAAGACTGGTCAATTTCCCCCATCGCCTGCAGCATTTGCACCATGTCCTGCTTGCCATCGGAAGCGTTCGCCCTCGACCCTATTGTGAGCTCATTGGCTTTCTTAGCGTTTTCGGCGTTCAGCTTTATCCTCGATGAAATCTCCTCAATCGAGGCAGTAAGTTCCTCAATGGTGCTCGCCTGTTCGCTCGCGCCCTGGGACAGCGCCATGCTTGAATCAGACAGCTGCCTTGAACCAATCGAAACCTGCTGCGAAGCGCTGTTTATTTCAGATATCAGGTTATTCAATTCATACGCCATTACGGTCATCGCGTTTTCCAGCCTTAGGATTTCGTCCCTTGCGCCTTCGGTATACGAGGATGAAACGTCAAGATTGCATTTGGCAATGGATTCCGCGACCGCAACCAGTTTGTTTACCGGCTTAACGACAACCAGCCTTGTGAAGAAATAGATTATTACGACCGCCGCTGCCAGCAGCACCGCTGCGGTAATGGCTACCCTGCCAAGCAGCATGTTCGCGATTGAAAACAGCTCAGATTTTGGGACGGTGATGGCCAATGACAGGCCTGTCCCCTTAACCGGCGCATACACTATGTGGTTTGTAACGCCTTTATAAGCGTACTCGCCGAAGCCGGAGTTGCCGTCAATCATTTTCTTGTGTATCTCGGCCAGTCCCGTTAATCCGATGTCTTCCTTTGCGTTTTCGATAATGTTTTCAAGGCCTGACACCTTTTTCTGCTGCGGGTGCGCGACAGTGGTACCGGACTTGTTGATGATATACGCGTACCCGCTTTTCACCGCCTTAACTTCCTTTATCATGTTGCTCAGTACGTCGTCATAGTGAAACGCAACGACTGCGCCAATGATACTGCCGCCTTCATATACCGGCGCCGTAACCGCGAAAACACGTCTTCCCATAAATTCGACCGGGGTGTCGAAAAACAGGCCCTCCCCTTTTATCGTTTGCTCGAAGAAGTCATAACTGTTGATTTCGGCCGTGCTACCGTCAACCAGCTGAATGTTCCCGTTTAAATCTGAAATTCCGAGGGTTATAAATCCAAATCTCTCCTTAGCCGCGCTCAATACCGGCTTCAGCTCTGACCATTCAATCCAGTTCATCAGCTTGATGTTCTGGTTTTCCGCGATATCCTCGGCCTGCAGTTTAAGCAAATCTATTTTGTTTGATATCGCCTGCGCGACGTCAGTGGCGCGGGTGTTGAGGTCGGCGGTGATACTGCTTTTAAGAGAATCGCGCGCCGACAAATAGACCAGAATGCTTATAATGCTTGTGGACAAAAGCAGGATTGCGGCCGAACCCGCAACCAGTTTCGCTCCCAGTGTAAAGTTTTTGAGCTTCATGTTCAGTTTCATATCTGCATCCTCCTGTTTTTACTAAAACGGATTATGAAGATTTTCTATACCTCGCCAGACTGCCGACATTCAGTATAAGGCTTATGCTGCCATCGCCGAGCAGGGTACAGCCGGAAAAACAGTCGGCTCTCCCGCGCTTTAATATGTAATCCGGCAGCGCCTTGACAACAACCGGCTGCTGGCCGAGCAGTTCGTCCACAAACAGGCAAATCGGGTTGCTGTCGTGCTCCACAATCACAAATATGCCGTCCTCAAAATCGGTTATATCGGTTTTGACGCCGAACCTCTCGTGAAGCCGGTATATCGGATAGCAGTTTCCCCTGATAATAACCATTTCGTTGCCGTCAAAATCTTTAATGATGTCCGATTTGTCCGGTCTGAAAGATTCTCTTGTATCGTTAAGCGGTATCGAATAGATTGAACTTCCGACCCTGACGTTCATACCGTTGATAATCGCAAGGGTGAGCGGGATTTTGATGGAGATTGTAGACCCGACGTCCACTTCGTTCTCAAGGCTGATTGAGCCGCCGATTGCCTGAATGTTGTTGATTACAATATCCATCCCGACGCCCCTGCCGGAGTATTCCGAAACTCTGTTTTTTGTGGAAAAGCCCGGCAGGAATACAAGCGAATAGATTTCGCTGTCGGTCATTTCCTTTTCAGGTTTGAACAGCAGGTTTTTCCTTTTCGCCTGTTCCAAAATGCTTTGTTTGTTAAAGCCCCTGCCGTCGTCCGCTATGCTGATGACCACATAGTTCCCCTCGTTTTTCGCCTCAAGGGTAATGGTGCCTACCTCCGGCTTCCCCTTTTTAACCCTTGTTTCGGGCGGCTCAATGCCGTGGTCAACCGAATTCCTGATAAGGTGTACCAGCGGGTCGGAGATATGTTCGATTACTTTCTTGTCCACTTCGGTGTCCTGCCCGATCATAACCAGCCGGGATTTCTTGTTCAGTTTTTTGTTCATGTCGTGGACAATCCTGTTCATCATCTGGAATGTCGCGGTCAGGGGAACCAGCCTTGTGGACATGATTACATCCTGAAGCTCGTCAATTATCCGACCCAGATGCTGAGCGGTTTTATTAAAATTTGGCAGTTCGAGGCCCGCTAATTCAGCGCTGCTTATCAGCATGGCTTCGGCTGTAACCAGCTCGCCCGCAAGGTTGAGCAGCTTGTCCAGCTTTTCAATATTCACACTGATAATGCTGCCCTGTTTTGATTTTAATTCCGCATCCTCTTTTTGTTCTGCCTGCCGGCAATCCCCCGCGGGGTTTTGCTCCTGTTTCAGTTCCTCCAGAGTGTATTCCTTCAATAACGGCGTTTTCTCAAAAAGCGACCGGATTTGCCGGCGGCTGTTCTCTGACTTAAACTCGATTTCAAACCCGTTTTCCGCAATGATTTCGGCCGACTTTTCATCCTCAACCAGCGATTGAGGGTAGTGGACGATATCAGAGGCTATGCCGCCGAGCCTGTGGACAATCTCAAACGCGCGGATATTCTCCATCTGACACCCGTCTTCAAAAAAAACGACCGCCCTGTATGATTTCAATTTGCGTTTTGTTTTGTTTCGGTTATTCTGGCAGCCTTTTTCCCCGTTCTCTCCCTTCAGCCTTGACAAAAAAAGGTGGATGTCTTCGGCTGTTTTATCCGGCTCCCCGTCCGGCTTGCTTCCCGCTTTTATCTTTTCGAGCTCCGTTTTTATAAAATCAATCACGCAAAGAACGATTTCAGAAAGCTCCGCGTTGTCATATTTGATATCGGGGCGCTCTCTCAGGAAAAAGAAAAGGTCCTCCAGCTTGTGGGACACGTTTGAAATGTTGCTGTAAAGCATCACCGAGGCCGAACCCTTGATGGTATGGACAAGCCTGAAGATTTCGTTAAGGCTGTCTTCGGTAAACCCGCCGGTCTCGCACGACAGCGCAATCTGCTCCAGAAGCTGGATATTCTGCGAAGTCTCGTAAATGAAAATATCGGTGAACGAATCATTTGTGTATTGACTTGACAAGGAAAGACCTCCTTCCATATCATTACGTATTGTAAAGTTAAATGAAAGTTGAGGACCCGTCAGCCTTTCTGGTACAATGCTTTTGTCACAAAACGCAGTACCTCCCGAAAGGAGACGAGTCC
>Ga0208823_1000168_pt1 | contig 55442 bp, 60 predicted proteins | sample AD_UKC075_MetaG_FD_184440 | JGI IMG/M metagenome (GOLD analysis project Ga0208823, IMG submission 184440) | Active sludge microbial communities of municipal wastewater-treating anaerobic digesters from USA - AD_UKC075_MetaG (SPAdes) (version 2) | ecosystem: Engineered > Bioreactor > Anaerobic >...
TCCAGGCTTTGCGGCGCCTGCACAGGGAGGAAGCAGGTTTTACCCTGATTGAGCTGCTCATCGTTATTGCCATCATTGCAGTCATTGCCGCCATCGCCATCCCTACCGTGGCGAACCGTATTAGCGATGCCCGTGAGGCGGCGGACCGGGCCAACGTGAAGTTGCTCCAGGGTCTGGTGGACATGTATTACATTGATGAAGGCGAGTTCCCAGATCCGAATGACGACTGGATTGACCTTCTGGCCGAAGAAGGCTATCTGAATCAGTCTGTGGAAAGCCCATACCCGGACTGTCCAGATAGCGGCTACGCGCTGGAGATCGTAAGTGACGATCCGGCCCGGCCGGTGGCCACGGTTACATCCACCATGGCGGCTTCAAAGTGGAAGGGTGTGGTAGGAGAGGATGAAGGAGGCGGCGAAGGAGGCGGCTAATAAACTGGTAGTTAATACCAGTAGTAGATAAGGTTGTTTTCCGGTGGCGGCTGCGCGCCGCCACCGCCTCCATCAATAAATATGAATGCGCATTGTCTTTATCTTCTAAGCTGAACGGGGCTTTTAGAGACGCCAGTAAATGGAGGTGTTCAAGGCGAGGAGGGCTATTAACATGCGAGGCAGGGAAGATGGCTATGTGCTGGCAGTTGTCCTCGTGTTTACGGCTGCCCTGATGGTGCTGCTGGCCGTTTTTGGTCCCCTGAGCGTCGCCAATATGAACCAGGCGGTCCGCCAGGAGAGGGAAACCCAGGCCCATTACCTGGCCCGTTCCGGGGCCGCGGCCCTGGCTTCGGAGATCATGGATAATCCCGGCCTGGCGGAGGAGCTGCTGCAGCAGGGTGACGCCGGCAGCGGGCAGTTGGGTGCGGGCACCTTCTCCGTAGATCTGGAAGAACTGGACGAAGATAGAATTGTGATTCATTCTACGGGGACGGTAAGAGGGGAAGATAGCAGCGTCAGCCTGGTGTTAAACCGGGTTGATTCCGATTACATGGAGAACATCTTTGACCGCGCCATATTTTGCAGCAGCGACCTGGACATCTCTCACAACAATACCCAAATTCACGGTTCAGTGGAATCAACCGGCAGGATTATAGGGAACCCTTACGGCTACCCCCATTCCGGCTATGAAAAAATTGAATACTCCAACCGCTCATACCCCCCGCCGCTCTTTCCAGGTGACATTGAACGGAACAACAATGTTTGGGATATCGGGAACTCCACCGGGTGGCTTTACGACGACGCCTATTACAAAACCATAAGTATTGGCCCAAACGGCACGCTCAAAGTTGACACCGGTACAGGCGAATCCAGCAGGATTGTCCGGCTGGTGGTGGAAAGGTTGGAATGCAAGGGCTTCCTGGAGGTCACCGGCGAGGGAAGGCTCCTGCTTTTCGTGATTAACCATGCCGAGCTGCGTACGCCGCACGGCTATATTGACGGGTCCGAGAGAAGGCTGATTACTTTCTTGAATGACGGAGCCACCTTCCAGATTATCGCCAATTCCAATTTTGCCGGGTATGTCTACGGCCCCGGCGCCTCGGTGGGGATTCAATCCCACGGCACGGTTTACGGGGCGATCATCGGCAAGAACGTGGTGCGGATGGTCGGTACAGGTCAGAGCGTGCATGGCAAGGTATTCTTTGAGGATCTTATGGAGGAAGACGATCTGGCCAGGTATTTCAAATCGAAAAGCAAGTATTCCATCGGCTACTGGATCAGGTAAAGGGGACGGGTGCAGCTCCATGGAGGGAACGCCTTATGATTAAAGCTGCGCTAAAGGAAATGCGGCTGCCGCTCCTGCGCGGCAAAAAGTTTCAGGCTGCGGAGGAAGGGATTGCTCTCATCGAGGTGCTGGTGGCGCTGGTAATATTTTCTATATTAGTGGTCTCCATTACTGTCTATTTCTTAAATACCTTTTTAATGGTGCATGTAGCCGCCAAGAAAAGCGAGACCCTGTTCTCGGTCCAGGCGGGAACGGAGGAGCAGGCTGACACGATTGTCGGCGATGACGATGCCCTGGAGATTCATTACCCGGGCGAAGTGGTAACGGCAAAGGGGAAGATTGTCCTGGTGGAAGAGACGGACATCCTGGGGCGGACTGTCCGCCTGGAGGTGTTTGTGCCCCACGTTTTGGAGCATGGCGAAGAAGACTGACAGGAAAAGGCGAAGGAGGGAGCGGAGATACTGCGCGAGGAACGCGGCTTAACCCTGGTCGAAACCGTCCTGGCCATGGCCATTATCGGGTTGATGGTTGCCGGTGTATTCAGTTTCTTTTTCTTCGGAAACGTCACTTTTCGCCGGGGGAGCAGCCACGTGTACCTGCAGCAAAGCTTGCGCCGCGCCGCCGATTATATTACCCACGAGGTTCGCTACGCCACCGAGTTCGAGCAGTTGACTACCGCCGACCCCTTTCCCTCCGCTCCCGGCGATGTTGCTGAAGGTGACAATTATATTTATTACGGCGGGGAGAGCGACCCGCGGATCTTTCAATTAAACAACAAGAGATTGCTTCCCCTTACTGATCCCGTTGTCACGGGCTTTACTCTCTCCACGGTGGGGCATCAGTTTTTTTTCACCATCACGGCAGAGGAGGGTGGTGAGGAGTATACCATCGATACAATGGTGCTACTGCTCAATACCCACCCCATGATCAAGGATGAAGAGGAAGTAGAATTCATCCCGGCTATCCGCTACTCGAGCCCGGACAGGAGTGTCCTGTCGCCACAGGTTTTGGTACCTTACCCTGTCAGCAGACAGTTGTGTTATTGTCGCCAAGAGCAGGAGGGGAATGGTACTGCAGGCGGTAAAAAAATATTTGAAAGGCAATGGAGCAGGGCTTACCTTTGTGGAACTCCTGGTATCCTTTATTGTTTTGGCCATCGTGGCCTTGCCCTTGCTCAACCTTTTTACGGCTTGCTTCGCCGTGATTATTCATGCCGGGCATAAAACCGCCGCCGTCAATCTGTGCCGCGAGAAGATGGAGATAATTAAAGCCAATGGATACAGCTTTTATATTGACCTTATCAGGAGCAGCCCGGACGGTGTTTACGTGGAGATAGAAGATCCGGTGGGCAATGAAGATTTTTACCGCCGTGAAACCAGGCTGCAGCTTGCCACTTTTCCCCTGGAAGGCGAGGAGGGCGGCGTTGCTGTTGTTAACATTAGCGTGCAAGCCGCCTGGCAGGATCGCAAGGGGGATCAGGCTGTCAGGATAGTAAGTATCATGGCGAGAAGGTGAGCCGGTGCTGCGGCCGATGGGAGTAAAGGGGCTCACCCTCATTGAAGTTTTGCTGGTTTTGGCGCTCCTGGGGGTGGCTGCCACGGCGCTTTTTAGTTTTTATTATTCCGGAATCCGTTCCTGGCGCAAGAGCGTCGACCGGATTGATTGGCAGCAGAACGCCCGCGCAGCCATGGAATTGATTGACCGTGAACTGCGCTTTGCAGACTGGCTGGCGCTCCCTCGGGAAAGTGAAATCCGCTACAAGCATTCAGCTGATATCAGGCACGACGATACCCGCTACTACCGGAGAATTCGTCTCGTGGAAGAGCAGCTGGTGATTGAAGAAATACGCGGCGGCAGTATATATTCTTACAATGTTGCTGCGCAGGGGATGAAAACGATCTATTTCAATGTGGATGCATTAAATAATGTCCAGGTTAAATTCTCAGTGGGCGCCAATGGAAATACGGTAACTTTGCAGAGCTGCGTCCGGCCGCGCAAACTTCCCTTCACCGGGGCCGCCTTTGATAACCGGGGTGAATCACAGTGAACGTTCGAAATTTTAAAGAGGAAAGCGGTACGGCTCTTGTTATGGTATTGTTGTTTGTAGGGTCACTGTTCATACTGGGAGGCGCCCTATCTACGATTACTTTAAGCGAAAGCATAATCGCCCGCAACCAGGAGGCGGAATGGAAGCTTTACTACATTACCGAGGCGGGCATTGAGACCGGGGTGGCGGCTGTAAGCCGCTGTTTTCAATATAGCGGCAATATCATTGCAGAAGTGGGCGAAGGAAGTATCGAGGTGGTGATCCGTGGTAATAATGTAGAGCCAGGTCATAAGCATTACGAGAAAATAGGGCATTTACAGATAGATCCCGTAACCCAGCGCCTGATCATCTCTTGCGGACGATTGAACGGAAAGGAAATGGCCATGGCAGCGATTGTTGAGAGACATCCGCTGTCGGATAAAGCGCTGGCAGTTTCAAGTAAATTAACCATAGAGGAATGTGTTATCAACGGAAATCTTCATGTTAACGAAGAGTTTCATATCAGGGAAGATAACTTTGTCAATGGGGAACTCACCTGCAGCTCTTTGGACAAGGTGCATTGGGAGGAAGGGACAATTTCAACCGTTACCGTGAAGAAGAAAAAATACCCGGACATTCCGGGAGACGATCAGTATTTTATTAAAACTTACAGTAAAGACAGTCCTTTTACTGATGATATGTATTCGCCGGAGATACTAGTGCCTCCGGTAAATATAAATAATTTCCTGGATGAAGCAAGCTACATTTACCCTTCAGATCAAACATGGTCCGGGACGCCTGCGGATTATAGCGATATAAGGACCATATTCATACAGGGCGGTTTGTCAATCATGCCTGATGCGGGGCAGGCAATTGAACTTTCTGACAAGGTAATTATGGTTCAGGGAGACCTTACAATAGAGGTGCCCGAAGGCGCGGTTGTCAATTTAATAAACTGCTTATTCCTGGTCAATGGAAGGATTGAGGCATCGGGGTGGATTAACAGGGGGATAGCCGATCCCGGCAATAATATGGTCCTCTTTGTTTCCAACGGTCACATAGACCTTTCCGGGGTGAACACTGCTGAGGGGAACGTGTTTTTGGGAAGCAGAGTGCTACTTTTTTCTAAAAACAATATTGAAATAGGAGGTCCTGTTTTTCAAAACGAATTAGAAGTTTATGGGGCAATTATTGCCAGGCAGGTTTACCTGCATAAATGCAGGCTGCATTATGTGCCCGATATATTTGAGGAATACAATGAAATGCTTGCTTTAGGGGTGGTGATTAAAGAATGGCTCGAACCATGGAAGTTGTAAAAGAAGAGCGGAATGTGACGACGCTTTCTCCGGTTCGCTTTAAGGGTAATTATTCTGCTATCGGGCTGGATCTTGGCTCAACCCAGGTCAAGATAGTCCAGTTCAGAAAAGAGCGGCAGCAGGTCTCCCTGTATCAATACGGGATTTACGATCTGCCTGAAGGAGCGATCACTGCGGGCAGAGTCACCGATTCCGGGGCCCTTTCTGAACGCCTGGCCTGGATCTGTAAAAGGCGCCGCTTTCACAAGAACAGGGTCAATCTCTGCATCGGAAGCCAGGCCATTATCCTGCGCCAGATGCAGCTGCCCAAAATGGCGCCGCGCGAACTTCAGGCTGCTCTGCGTTTCGAGGCTGAGAAAGAGATCATGATCCCCCTTGATCAGGCGGTGGTCGACTATATTGAAATTGGCGAAAGGGTTGTGGACGGCAACGAGCTTATCGATCTGGCCGTCGTGGCCGCCCCCAGGGATGTGGTCAACGATTACATCGCGGTGATCCTGAAAGCGGGATTGTATCCCGATGTCATTGAAATCGAGTCCTTTGCCCTGCAGCGGGTGCTCCCTTTTATTGATCCTGCATTTGCCGGAGATGAAGCAGAGGCGTTTATAGTTCTCGATATCGGGGGTGAATGCAGTAATCTCCTCCTTCTCGACCGGGGCAATTTCAGTTTTGCCCGCACCCTGAGCATCGGGGTGAATCATTTCTGCCGCCGCATTGCCGAAACGCGTGAAGTGAGCTACGATGCGGCGCGCCGCCTGCTCTTCGGAAGTGATCCCTTCACCGTGGAAGGGGTTCAGGAGGTTGCCGATGAGCTGGTTAATCAGATCCGCCGCTCTCTCGAATTTTACCTTGATAAAGTCGAGCATGCCCAGAAAGAGATCAAAACTATCTGCCTTTGCGGCGGCGGCGTTTCCATTGATCGCTTTCCATCTTTCCTGGGATTTGAATTAAAGGTTGAACCGAAGATATTGAATCCCTTTTCTTTTATCCAAACCGGGCGCAGATTTATCCGGAGAGATCTTGAAAGAGAGGGGCACCTTTTCAATATTGCTTCAGGGCTGGCACTGCGGGGGTGGATGCGATGAAAACTGAAATTAACCTGCGCACACGCGAATTTACTATTGCCAGGGAGTTTTACTGGCCTCGCCTCCTGGTTACCCTGGCTGCAATCGGGTTGGTGGTGATTATTGTGGGCGGCTCGGTATTTGTCTATCTCTACCAGATGCAGCTCTCGGTAGAAAACCGGAACCTGGCCCAGGAGCAGGCATCTCTTCAGCAGCAGGTGGCTCCCCTGGAAGAGCTTGAGGCCCGGCTAAAAGAGCTTGAAAAGCGGGCTGCCATTGTCGAAGGGTTCGAAGAGGAGATTCAGCCCTGGTCCGCTAATTTTCAGTTAATCTTAAATTTAGCCCTGGATAATGGCCTGGAAGCCACTCACCTGTCTGCCTCTCCCGAAGGAGAGGTGCTTATCAAGGGTAGAAACGGCTCCATGCGCCAGGTTGCTCTTTTCGTGCAGGATCTGGCCCGCGAGATGGAAGGCAATATCGCTGTTCACAGGTCGATGGGCTATCGGCAGAACGAAGGATTTAAATTTGAAGTTGAACTCACAACCAACGTTGCTGGCGGAGGTGAGCAGTAGCCATGGCGGGAAAAGAGAAAAAACCAAAGACAGGTCTGATCATTTTTATAGTGCTGCTTATCGCCGGAGCCGGCTTTCTCTACTGGCAATATTATTTAAAGCCGGCCCTTGCAGAAATTAGTATTCTCCGCGAAGAACAGCATGAACTGCGCTACGAGATTGATGCATTAAGGACAAAGCTGGGCCGCAAACCGGAAATTGAGCAGAAATGGGACAGCATCCGTGAACAGGAGCCATACTATTTTGCGAAGATACCTAAATTGGCCGATCTGCCGCAAGTGTTGGGAGCCCTGGAACATCTGGTGCTTTCATCTCCGCTGGAGGTTGAAACCCTTACAGCCACTGCATTTCAACAAGACGAACAGAGCGGCTTTATTCCCGTTTCCCTGAAAGTAAAGGGCCCGGTCGAAGAGCTCCTGCGGCTGCAGGAAAAACTGGAACAGTTTAAGCACCTGACCTTAACCGCTAAGGCAATTATTGAAAATCTTGGAGATAATCACCAGCTGAGCCTTGACTTCGTGTTTATTTTTCTCCCCGAAGGGCAGGTTGGTCCGGTGGGGTCAGGTGGAAAAAGCTAAACCGTGATGGCTTCTCTTACCTTGAGCTGCTTATTGTTCTGGCCATCCTTGCCATTCTGCTTGCCGTAGCCTTGCCTGCAATCAGCAGCCTTAATGAAAAATGGCGGCTCGAAGCGGCGGCCTGGCGCCTTGCTTCAGATATGCGCCTCGCCCGGCAGGTGGCGATAACCGAGGGCATCAGCACGAAGATAGAGTTCCGCTGGGAGGCGCGCGATTACCGCATTTTTCTGCCGGAAGAAAAAAAGACGGTCAAGCTCCCCCGGGGCATATCTTACGCCATGAACAATTTTCCAATTAGCGGTGGGGTTCGCGGCTTCACCATTTCACCCCTTGGCGCTCCCAGCCCGGCCGGCACGGTGGGCTTTAAGAATGAACGCGGAGGCAAACTCTACGTGATTATCACACCTGCCACCGGCCGGGTCCGGGTCTCTTCCGAACCTCCGGAAGGGAATTGCTGATCTTTTCGCCTGTTTGCGCCGGGCTGCCAACGCCACATGAGATAGTCTATCTTTATTCAGGTAATTTTACTTAATTGAGCCGGCCCGGATTGGAGATCCTTCGCTTCGCTCAGCATGACACATAAAAAGAATAAGGGTGGCATTAAAGGAGTAACAGGCGAAAAACAAATTATCTGAGTGGCAAAGAAATAAACAGGGTAACAAACAAGTACATCTGGATCACAGATTGGTAAGCAGGGTGACAATCAAATATAACCGGGTGACAGAGAAGTAAAAAAGTAAAAGCAGGATGCAATACAGCAATGTTGAGCCAGGACGACAGATCATGAGCGCCGGCAATCCCTAAGCTGTCATCCTGAGGGCGCAGCCCGAAGGATCTATATTCTGAGCGCAGCGAAGAATCTCAGCAATAACGAATTAGGTTAGAATACAGCAGGTGGTTGAAGACAACCTTTTTCCAGTGAACTTGCATAAATGACCTTTGTTTACAAGAGCAGTGCTTTTTTTCAACCTGCTTTATGTCAGCCCGAGGCTCTTAGTGTTCTGAGCAGGCGAAGAATCTTGATTACTGTTCAGAATCATGAAGGAGCTGGCTTCATGTATTACGTTTACATCCTGACCAACAAAACAAACAGGGTGTTATATGTGGGCGCAACCAATAACCTTGTACGGCGTGTTTATGAACACAAAAACAAAATGGTTAAAGGGTTTACTGAAAAATACAATGTTAACAAGCTGGTTTATTATGATATTAGCGGCTATCGCCAGGGAAAAACAGATTAAAGGATGGTTGCGGAGGAAAAAGATCGATTTGATCACCGAATTCAATCCATCGTGGCGTGATCTATACGATGATATTTGCAGGTAGAGTGTGATTCAGAGATCCTTCGCTTCTGTCAGGATGACATTAAAGTGAAAACGGGTGACATCAAAAACAGCAAAGTAAAACAGTGAGGAAACAAAGTATCGCTTGTCACCCACCTGCTGTCATACTGATGGCGAACTCTCTCCTACATCCTGTCATTCTGAGCGCAGCGAAGAATCTCTATGAAAACCTTGTGAAATTGCTTACCAGTGGTGGGTTAGTGATAACGTCCTTCCCGTGTAATTGCATTGACGGGATTAGCGCTAGTCATACTGACGTGAGATCCTTCGCTTCGCTCAGGATGAACTTTTTAGCAAAATGGGGAAGGAATATGGCCCAAAATAGGGGAATGTAAAGAGAGGGCCGAAGCGGCCTGTCACGATAACGCGAGGAACCGGCGAACCCGGTCTTAATGATTCTTAAGAAAACAGGAGGCAATAAGATGCCGGACAGGTTAAGGCGTTTGCAGCAAGAGTTGAAGAAACGGTCACTGGAAGCGGTCCTAATCACTCATCCTGCCAACCGCTTCTATATAAGCGGGTTTAGCGGATCAAACGGCATTCTTGCCATCGGCGCGGAGGAGGCGTTTTTGTTCACCGATTTTCGCTATCTCGAACAGGCGGAAGAACAGTCTCCCCATTTTAAAATTTGTTCGTGGAAAGGTAAACTCAGCGAGGCTTTGCAACCCGTCATCAACGCAGCCGGTTGGAAAACCCTCGGTTTTGAAGAGGAGCATGTAACATACTCTCTGTACAGGGAGCTGGAAGAAGGGCTGCCGCTCGAGCTTCTTCCCCTGAAGGGACTGGTGGAAGAACTGCGCGTGGTAAAAAGCGAAGCAGAGGTGGAGAGCCTGCGCCGCGGCGCCGCGATTATGGACCGGGCCTTTGATTTTTTAATTAATACGATCAAGCCCGGAATGACCGAAAAGGAGCTGGCCCTGGAACTTGAATACTACCTGCGCCGCCAGGGTTCAGAAGGGATTCTCTTCAGCTATATCGTGGCCTCGGGAGAGAGGGGTTCCCTGCCGCACGGTATCGCTTCGGAGAAGCCTCTCCGCAGCGGTGAACTGGTGACGATAGATTTTACCGGAACTTTTGATTCTTATGCCACCGATATGACCCGGACGATTGCCCTTGGTGAGCCCGGCGCCCGCGCGCGCGAGGTATACGAAATAGTCCGGCTGGCGCAGCAGGCGGCGCGGGAAAAGATCAGGCCGGGGATGAAGGGGATCGAAGCCGATGCCCTGGCAAGAGATCTGATTAAGGAGGCCGGATTCGGTGAATACTTTGGGCATGGACTGGGTCACGGCTTGGGCCTGGAGGTGCATGAGCAGCCGGTCCTGTCGCCCCGCAGCGAATCCATCCTTGCTCCCGGGATGGTGGTAACAATTGAACCTGGCGTCTATATTCCCAGTTGGGGCGGTGTGAGGATTGAGGACATGGTCCTCATCACTTCCGGCGGGGCCGAGTCGCTTACAGAGAGCCCCCGGGAGCTGATCGTGATTTAACCGATGCATGGAGGTAGAGAAAAAGATGATTTCAACAAATGATTTTCATACCGGTCTGACCATTGAACTGGACGGTGAAATCTACGAAGTAGTAGAATTTCAGCATGTCAAACCGGGCAAGGGAGCGGCCTTTGTCCGCTCAAAGATCAAAAATTTAAATAGCGGCTCGGTTACGGAACGCACTTTCCGGGCCGGGGAAAAGGTAAAACGAGCCCACCTGGAACGAAAAGCGATGTCCTACCTTTACCGCAGCGGAGACGAATTTATATTGATGGATCAGGACACCTATGAACAGCTCTCCCTTTCGAAAGAGCAGATGGAAGAAGCAACGAAATACCTGAAAGAAAATGAAACATTAAACGTGGTCATGTACGGGGAAAAAGTAATCGGCGTAGAGCTGCCTTATACGGTGGAGCTGACTGTAGTGGAAACAGAGCCGGGATTAAAGGGTGACACCGCTGCAGGAGGCAGCAAACCGGCCACCCTGGAAACGGGGCTTGTTGTCCAGGTGCCGCTTTTTATCAATGTTGGCGACATTTTACGGATTGATACGCGCAGCGGCGCATATATTGAGCGTGTCTAGAAAAATATAAGGTTGTCAGATGAAAGGAGGCGCGAGCATGGCGGAAGATTTAAAAGCTCAGGTATCGTACTTGAAAGGTCTGGCCGAGGGGTTGGCGCTGGATGAGGAGAGCAAGGAAGGAAAACTCTTGCTGCAAATCGTTGATCTTCTGGATGAAATGGCCTATGAAATCGAAGATCTAAAAACAGGGTATGAGGAGCTGCTTGAATATACGGAGGCCCTCGACGAGGATCTGGGTGAACTGGAAGATGATTTCTACGAGGACCATGATGAAGATGACGATGATTATGAGAGTTTTACCGTGGAATGCCCCAATTGCCGGGAGATGGTTGAAATCAGCGACGATCTCCTGCACACGGACAGTGCCATCAAAATAACCTGTCCCCGCTGCAGCGAGATTGTGATGATCGATGATGAAGATTGGGAAGACGAAGATCTTGACGAACTTCTCGATGCCGAAGACGGCGCGGAGGAGAAAGAAAACGATTAAATTCTTCTCTTATCGGCGATCAAGGGGCTGTACGATAGCACAGCCCCTTGTTTTTATTCTGAATCTGTTTTCCTGGCGTTAGGCCAGCTCTTCTTTTCACCTCTATCATGCAGTCGCAACCTGCCGGTGTTCCCGCGCTTTGACCTCCGACTTCCGACTTCTGATCTCTAAAATAAGCAAGTTCACTACGGGTTAATCATATACATTATTAACAGGCCGGGAGGGCAGCCAAGCCCGGCGATTTTAATAAAGGAGGCCCGTTCAATTGAACCGGGTCATGAAAGAAGTGGGCAATTTTCTTCCCCATCGGATTCGCTCCATCCTGGGACGCTCTACCGGACCGCCCATGGGTGAAATCGAAGAGATCCGGCTGCGGCTGGGGAGGCCGCTGGCACTGCACGGACGGAGCGGTGAGTTTTTCTTAAGCGAATCGGGGATGATCGTCACCGCGGCGGAGGCTTACCGGCCCGATGGCGCTGATCTGGAAAAGGCGCTGCAGCTGCTCAGCAGCTCCTCTCTCTATGCCTTTGCTGAAGAGCTGCGCAACGGCTATATCACCATACCCGGCGGCCACCGCGTGGGGCTGTGCGGCCAGGCGGTGGTTGAAAAGGGCCGGGTGGTGCGATTGAAACATATAACCGGGTTAAATTACCGCATTGCCCGCCAGATCCGGGGAGTAGCCCTTCCATATGTGAAATTTTTCCTGGATTACCGGCGCCGCCGGGTTTGCCACAGCCTGCTGGTGGCGCCGCCGCGCGGCGGCAAAACAACTTTTTTACGGGATCTGGCCCGCTGTCTTAGCGATGGGGTTAAGGAGCTCGGCTTTTCCGGCTTTAAGGTTGCCGTGGTCGATGAGCGTTCAGAAATAGCCGGCTCTTTCCAGGGGATTCCCCAGCTTGATGTGGGCGAGCGAACCGATGTGCTCGATGCCTGCCCGAAAGCGGAGGGTATGATGATGCTGCTTCGCTCTATGGGCCCCGAGGTTATTGTTACCGACGAGATAGGCGGGTCTGAAGATATCGCCGCCATTGAGGAGGTAATCCATGCCGGTGTCACGGTGGTGGCTACCGCTCACGGCAGCAGCCTGGCAGAGCTGCGGGCCCGGCCCGGCCTGCGCAGGCTTCTTGACGAGCAGGTTTTTGAAAGAGCCGCCATACTGGGTTTTAGCCGGGGAGCGGGTACGGTGGAGCAGCTATGCGATCTGAAGAAAGAAAGTTCTACAAGCATGCTTGAACGCAGCCCTAAAAGGAGCCGGCAGCTTTAAGATGTTAGAGCTAACCTGCAAACTCACAGGCGCCCTTTGCATAATAGCTGCCACGGCAGCTTTCGGAGAAACAAAGGCGCGCGCTCTTGCGCTGAGGGTCAGGCAGTTGCAGCAATTCCAGCGCAGCCTGAAACTGCTCAGCGCCGAGATCACCTTCAGCCGCGCCCTGCTGCCTTATGCCTTCCAGGCGGTAGCCCGCCAGCTGGAACCGCCTCTGAGTGAACTCTACAGTAATGCCGCGGACAATCTTCTTTCCGGGGATGAGCGCAGCGCCCGGGAAATCTGGGAGAGCGCCGCCGCGGATATTTATCCGCATAGCTCATTTAATGCCGCGGACATGGAGATCATAGCCGGCGCAGGTGTTTCCCTGGGGGCAACCGAACAGGAAAGCCAGCTGAAGCAGATCGGGTTGACCCTGCAGCATCTCGAGGTTGCACTGGAGGCTGCGTTGGAGCAGAAACAGAAAAATGAAAAAATGTGGCGTTACCTGGGCTTCGCCGGAGGCGCAGCCCTGGTTATCCTGCTCCTGTAGATGGAGGGAACGAATTGAACGCCGTCAATATCGACCTTCTCTTCAAGATTGCCGGAATCGGTATCTTTATCTCCGTATTAAATATTGTTCTGAAACAGGCGGAGAAAGAGGAGCAAGCGCAGATGTTAACCCTCGTCGGGGTGGTCATCGTCCTGCTCATGGTGATGCAGTTGATAAATGAACTTTTTTCAAGCATCAAGACCATCTTTAATCTTTTTTAGCCGGTTTTACCTTCCGTCCGGCGGGCCTCTTTATTGCCGGGGGCACAATCGGGATGTCAGTCCGAGGGCAAGACAGAGGGAAGGGCGAGCGGAGCGTTGATATATGGAGATTGTGCAGGTTGTCGGGCTGGGGTTGATTGCCGCCCTGCTCGTGCTTATCTTGAGAGAATACCGGCCCGAGATGGCAATGCAGGTTTCATTGATTGCCGGGGTTGTGATTATGCTCCTGGTGGTAAACCGCATTGCCGGCGCCGTCAACGTAATTACCGAAACGGCTGTGGCGGCGGGAATTAACCTGGTTTACCTGCAAACCCTGCTGCGGGTGATCGGAATTGCCTACCTGGCTGAATTCGGAGCGCAAATCTGCCGTGATGCGGGAGAGGGAAGCATCGCTTCCCGGGTTGAACTGGCGGCAAAAGTGATCATTCTGGTAATGGCGGTGCCGGTAATCGTGGAAATAATGGAATCTGTTCTCAGGATGATCCCCAGATGAGGGCGCATCGGCGGACCCTGACCATGGTGGCAACTGCTGCGGTCATGATGTTTCTGATCTCAATCGTGCCATCCGCCGCGGCGGCAGCCGATCCGCTGGTTCAGGATTTGCAAAACGACCTTGATCTGAGCTACTTTGATCGTTTCTGGGGAGAGCTGGAGAAAGATGCGCGAGACTTTCTCCCGGAGTTGAACTGGCGGAAGCTGCTGGAACAGCTTCAGGCCGGTGAAGCCTTCCTTGATCCCGGAGCGTTTATTGGCGGCATTGGACGGTTTTTCTTCGGTGAGGTGCTTTTTAGCCTTAGGCTGCTGGGCCAGCTTCTTCTTCTTGCCGTAGCGGCTGCCTTTTTAAAAAACCTGGAAAGCGCTTTTGAAAGGCAGCAGGTGGCCGCGCTGACCCGCAGCATTGTCTTTATTGTCCTGGTCGGCATCTGCCTCTACGGCTTTACGGCCGCTATGAGCATAGCCGGGAAAACGATAGACAACATGGTTGATTTTTCGCTGGCCTCTCTGCCGGCTCTTGTGGCCCTCCTGGCGGCTCAGGGAAGCGTTGCTTCTTCGGCGGTTTTGCATCCATTGGTGGTTTTTGGGATCAATTTTTTCGGGAGCCTGATTCGCAATATCATCTTTCCCCTGATTTACTTTAGCGCCGTGCTGGGGCTGGCCGATCATTTTTCGCCTCATTTTAAGGTGAGAAATCTATCCAATCTCTTTAAAGAGATTAGCACCTGGGCGATGGGGATCTGCATGACCATTTTTGTCGGCATCCTTACGGTGCAGGGAGTTGCCGGAACAGTGGCCGACGCCGTGGGGTTAAGAACGGCGAAGTATATGACTTCGGCCTTTGTCCCTGTTGTCGGTAAAGTCCTTTCCGATGCGGTGGAAACGGTGGCCGGAGCTTCGATTATTTTAAAAAACAGCATCTACCTGACCGGGGTGGTGCTGCTGCTTCTCATGACGCTCTTCCCCCTGGCGAAATTGACTGCGGTGACATTGATTTACAAGTTGAGCGCCGCGCTGGTGGAGCCTCTCGGGGAACCGGATCTGGGCAGCTGCATTAATGTGATGGGCAATTCCCTGGCCCTGGTTTTGGCGGCGCTGGCCTGCGCGGCGCTGATCTTCTTTTTGGCGGTTACGGTTATAGTCAGCGCCGGCAATGCCGCGATCATGTTTCGTTAAGAGGCGATCTCATGTCAGCGGTGATCAGCGATCTGATTCGCAATCTCACGGTCATAATTTTTCTAAATGTGCTGCTTGAAATGATGTTGCCGCGGGGGGAGTTTCATCGCTATATCAGGCTGATAACGGGGCTGATCGTTATTTTGATGGTTGTGGGCACCATCGCTGCGCTCATGGGAAGGATCCCCCGGCTTGAGCCGGCTGCGGCCGCTACTCCTGCAGCCGGGGGCAGCGGCGCCGTGGCGGCGGATCAGATAGAAAGAGCCGGCGCCGCATACCGCCGGCAGGTGCTGCAGCAGTGCCGCGCCGCGCTGGAAATTATGCTCCGGGAAGAGATCTCCGCTTCGGGAGAATGGGAACTGGTAGAAGCTGTTCTGGTTCTGGAAGAAGATTGCAACAGCAGCTCTTTCGGCACGCCCTTGGAAATCAAGCTCCTGGTCAAGGCTGCCGCTGCCGGAAACAGCAAAGTGGCGCCGGTTAACATAGAGCCGGTAGTGGTGGGAGGGGAGGGAAGCGCCGAAGAGGATAGCTCCAAGACGGCTTCCCGATTGCCGGAGATGGAGCAGCATCTGGCCGGATTGCTGGATCTTTCTCCGGCTCAGGTAACCGTAACTCTTTGTGAGTGAGGCGTGCCGGAACCCTTGCGCGGATGTACTGTCATTTTGAGCGCGGCGAAGAATCTCGTTTTGTTTGGCGGAGATGACCACCGGGGGCTCGAGATGCGGTGAGTGCATGCCGGGGAGCGAAGAGAGGCCAACCAGCCTGGCGGCTGCAGGCCGAGCTGGATTTAACGGAGAAGGAGGCAGAATAGGTTGGGTTTTTGGGATGAGTGGAAAAAGATTATCAACCCCGGCGGCAAAGAGGGCGGGCGCTTAAAAACCGGATCGCTGCTTCTGATCCTGCTGGCCGTGGGAGCGGGCTTGCTGCTGTTAAACTCCTTCTTCAGTTTGGATAAAAAAAAGGAATTGCCGCCGCCGGCTGAACCCGTGGAGTCCACCGGCGCCCTCTGGACAGAACAGCAGTTAACCCGCCGTCTTGCTGAAATATTATCAAAGATCCGGGGAGTAAGCGAGGTGGAACTATTTTTAACCCCTGAAACATCGGGAAGGATGGAACTGGTTACCGACAGGGAGGAGTCGCGGCGCCAGACCAGTGAGGGCGACAGCGAAGGGGGAAACCGGGAAATTGTTGAGGAGACGTCAAGGTCAACATATGTTGTTTTAAGGGATTCGCTGGGCAATGAAGTGCCCCTGGTAGCCGAAGAGAGAAAGCCTCTCTATAGAGGGGTTCTTGTTGTCGCCGCCGGCGTTGATGATCCCGCTGTGAAAGCCAGGGTAATCGAAGCGCTGCAGGTGCTGCTGGGGCTGCCGGCACACCGGATAACGGTTCTGCCGCGCTGATCCGGCCCTCCCGGGTAGCCGGGAGAAGGCTTGGGCTGCATTTGATTCCTTTACATTAAAGATATTGGAGGTGAAGACGATGAGTTTCCTGATAGAGAACCGCAGGCTGCTGCTCTGGCTCTGCTGCCTGGCAGTGATGATCGGGGCGACCTGGTGGATTATCCAGGGAATTGAGGAGAGATTCGAGAGCATAGATGTAGTTACCGATGAGAACCTTCTGGAGACAGAGGTTGATATACCGGTGCTTGTCAGCGATGAGGATGAGGCCGCTTTCTTTGTCAATTATCGCCTGCAGCGAGAGCGGACCAGGGATCGGTCCATCGAGATGCTGCAATCTCTTCTCGACAACCCCAATGCCGGGGCCTCCGCCAAGGAGGAGGCAGAAAAAATGCTTCTGGATATTGTCCAGCTGCGCGAGCAGGAGCTGCTGGTTGAGAATATGGTTAGAGCCCAGGGCTACGAGGACGCCGTTTTTTTCTATCATGACGAGGTGGCCACGGTGCTGGTAAAACATAAGGGACTCGACGAAAAGAGCTTCATTCAAATTGCTGAAACAGTATCGGCCGCTGTCGGCGTGGAACGCGAAAATATTCAGGTGATGGCGCGTCCCTGAAATTGAACTGGCTGCCACTGTTTGGTATAATAAGCTAAACCGGCGGCCTGCGCAATCCCGCCGCCGGCAGATTTGCTCAGGTAACGATAATTGGTAAGGAAGGCTTTTTCAGCACTCCGTTTTGTTAATTTTGTTTCTGAGGAGGTTATTTACATGTTTGCCGAAGATGAGCGGACGGTTGCTTCAGATATGGGAACGATTAGAATATCTGATGATGTGGTGGCTGTGATTGCCGGGCTGGCGGCGACGGAAGTGGATGGCGTCGCCGCTATGAGCGGCGGTTTTGCCGGCGGTATTGCCGAGGTTTTGGGGCGGCGCAACCTTTCGAAAGGTGTCAAGGTTGAGGTGGGCACAGAGGAGGCGAAGGTTGACCTGCACATAGTGGTTACTTACGGTGTGCGGATCCCTGATGTTGCTTGGGAAATCCAGGAGAACGTGAAAAAGGCTATCGAGCAGATGACCGGCCTGAGAGTTTTGCAGGTAAATGTACATGTCCAGGGGGTAAGCTTTCCGGCAAAAGAGAAATCCGGCGAGCGCGATGAACCGGCTTTAAAGTAGAACGATTCAGCATGCCGTGAAGGAGGTTATTTTAATAAATGAAAGCCGTCCGGCGGTTGCTCCTTGTTATCCTGGGCCTGTTAATGATAGGGACAGGCTTTTTCCTCCTGCTGGAAATCTTCTATCCGCTTGGCAGATTGAGCGCTATTTTCCCGGGTTTTTACAGACAGGACGTAGTTTTTTATGCCGGCGGAGCTTTGCTTCTCCTCGGCTTCATCCCCCTTGTTCTGGGTGTGAGCCCTTCTAAGAAGAAACCGGAAACGGTGCTGCAAACCGGGGCGCTGGGTGAAGTGCGCATTTCCCTGCTTGCCCTGGAAAATATGGTGCTGCGTGTTGTGCAGCAGATGAGGGGGATTCGGGACAGCAGCAGGAGGGTGACCTACACCCCGCAAGGCCTGGTAGTTTATCTGCATGTAAAAGTATTGCCTGATCAAAAACTGCCTGATCTGACCAGCGAGCTGCAAAACAATGTTAAAAATTACCTGGAAGAGACTACCGGGATTATCGTCAATGAAGTAATAGTAAGTGTGGAGAACATCATTCTGGATCAGGTTCCCGTTAAGGTTAAGTAATGGATTACAGGCTATTAAAGGGGGACCGGAAATGAACTTCTGGGTCATTTTTAGTAAAAATTGGGGTAAAATACTCGGCGGAGTGGTAGGACTGATTGTTGCTCTAATGGTGCTCAATTACGGTTGGAAAACTCTTCTTGTCTTTGCTTTTATTGCGCTGGGGGTTTTTATCGGCTGGCGGCTCGATGCCGATGAAAACTTCCGTCACTTTATTGAGCGCCTGTTCTCTTATCGCGAAGACCATTAAATCATCATGCTCTACTCAGGAGGATGTTCTATTGTCCCGTAGGCTGGCTCGAGAAACTGCCTTCAAAGCCCTCTTCCAAATTGATGTGGGCAAATCCACCAGCGAGCAGGCGCTGCGCTATGTCCTGCATGGGGTAAACTTGAGTGAAAGTGAAGTCAGTTTTACCCGGGAAATGGTTGAAGGGACCGTCATGCACCTTTCTGAGTTAGATCGCTTGATTCAAAAGTACCTGGTCCACTGGGAGCTGCATCGTCTCTGTGCGGTGGACCGCAACCTCCTCCGCCTGGCTCTCTTTGAAATTCTTTACCGTCCCGATATTCCCGATGCGGTGGCGATCAACGAATCACTGGAGCTGGCCAAAAAATACGGCAGCAGCGAAGAGGCCGTTGCCTTTATCAACGGTGTCCTGGATCGGGCGGCGGCAGAATTTACCGGCCGTGAAAAATGACTGCTGCTTTCTGGGGATAGACTGCTCGGCTTATACCAGTTCGCTGGCCCTGGTGGACCGGGAAGAGCGCCTTGTCTGGGAGGGCCGCAAAGCGCTGACAGTTCGTGAGGGCTCCCTGGGCCTGCGCCAGTCCGAGGCGGTATTTGCCCATATCAAGAATCTGCCCCTGCTCTGGGAAGAAGGAGCCTCCCGCCTGGAAAATGCTCGCCTGGCTGCGGTAGCCGCGTCGGTCAAGCCGCGTCCCGTGGCCGGTTCATACATGCCTGTTTTTAAAGTCAGCGAAGCTGCGGGGGCGCTAATCGCCCGCACCCTGGGCATTCATTTCTATACCTTTTCTCACCAGGAGGGCCATATTGCCGCCGGCCTCTGGTCTTCCGGACTGCCTCCGGGACATTACCTTGCCGTTCATCTTTCCGGCGGCACCACCGAGTTGCTTTCTGTAAAAGCAAAAGAGGGCGCCCATCTGGAGATTGACCGGATCGGCGGCAGCAGCGACTTGCATGCCGGCCAGTTTGTGGATCGGATAGGCGTGGCCATGGGCCTGGGCTTTCCCGCAGGCCCGGCCCTGGAAGAATGGGCTTGCCGCGGCCGGACCGGAGCCATCACCCTTCCGCTGGCGGTAAAGGGGACCGCGATCAGCTTCTCCGGTCCGGCCAGTCACGCGCAGCGGCTGCTGGAACGTGGATGCAACCGCCATGACCTGGCGCGGGCGGCGGAACTCTGTATTGCCGATTCTCTTGCGGAGGCGCTCCACGCTGCATGCAGCGCCGGTGTTTATGCGGGGATTTTGATTGCCGGCGGCGTGGCGGCCAACGCCTATATTCGTGAACGGCTGCTCCAAAGAGGGCCCGGCATACCCCTTCATTTTGCTTCCCCCGCTTTTGCCGGAGACAATGCCGCCGGCCTGGCGGTTCTGGCGGCGCGGCGCTATGCCAGTATGGAGGAAATGTAGAAATGTGAATCAATTGAAAAGGAAAATAATCAAAATGTGGCGAATGTTATAAAGGCATGATTTTAACCTGGGGGTGAGTGAAGGGAGGCTTAGTGAAGAAATTCACAATGAATAAAACGGAGAGTATACTCTCCGTAAATTTCTGAGGGAGAGAGGGGAACATGGCCAAAGTTTTATTCAGCAGCTGGAGAGGCCGGCTTATTGATGCACGCGGAAAAGAGCCGGCCGAACAGCCGGAACTGACGGAGCTTAACTTGCCTGCGGAACTGGACGGGGCGCCTCTGAAGGCTTTTCTGGGCTGGGCGGGGCTGGTGCTTGTCGATCCGCAGGTTAATATTGTAGCTGCATTGTGGCACTATTTCAAGGCGGTGCAGCGGGAATCATGCGGCCGCTGCGTGCCCTGCCGGATTGGCACCAGGGTCCTTGCAGACCGCTTGGGCAAGCTGGTCGAAGGGAAAGGAACGGAACATGATCTCAACCTTTTGACGAACCTGGGGCGGCTGGTCAAAGAGAGTTCACTTTGTGAACTGGGCCAGTCGGCGCCGGTACCTCTGCTCGATGCGCTGGAATATTTCCGGGGCGATTTTGAGGCCTGCCTGGGTGCGTCAAAACCGGTAACAGAGAACAATCTCACTTACCGCTCCCTGTTAACCGCTCCCTGCCGGAACGGCTGCCCTGCTCATATTAATATCCCCCATTATATCGGGATGATCAACGGCGGATTTTATGAAGAATCGCTGGGGATAATTCGTGAAAAGACCCCCCTGGCCGGGGTGCTGGGAAGGGTTTGCGTTCACCCCTGCGAGGCCAATTGCCGCCGCCTGCTTCTTGACGAGGCCCTCTCGATCCGGGTTTTAAAAAGATTTGTCGCCGATTTTGAGAGGAATAACGGGCCTGCCCGTGCGGCAGCGGCGCCGGCCAGTCCCGGCGGGAAGAAGGTGGCCGTAATCGGCTCCGGCCCCGCCGGCCTAACCGCATCTTACCAGCTGGCCCGCAAAGGTTACCGGGTAACCATTTTTGAAGCGCTGCCGGTAGCCGGCGGGATGTTGGCAGTGGGCATCCCCAGCTACAGGCTGCCGTGGGATGTCCTGAATGACGAGATCGAACTGGTCAAGTCCCTGGGGGTGGAAATCAAGCTTAATACAAGAATCGGGAAAGATATCACCTTCGAAGAGCTGCGCCGGGATGGGTTTGAAGCAATCCTGGTAGCCACGGGGCTGCATGACAGCGCCTCCATGGGGGTGGAAGGTGAAGACGCCGGTTACAAGGGATTCTTCCCCGGGGTTGAATATTTACGGCGGGTGAACTTGAATCAGGAAATAGAGCTGGGCCGCCGCGCCGCTGTTATCGGCGGCGGCAACGTGGCCATGGACTGTGCCCGCTCGTCGCTGCGCCTGGGCATAGAGGAGGTTTACCTGGTATACCGCCGTTCCCGCGCCGAAATGCCCGCCAACGAGGCGGAGATCATCGCCGCCGAAGAAGAGGGGGTCAAGTTCTGTCTCCTGGCCAACCCGACGCGCATTCTTGCGGAAAACGGACGCATCGTGGGGATGGAGTGCATCCGCATGGAGCTGGGTGAGCCGGACAGCAGCGGCCGGCGCCGTCCCGTGCCGGTAAAGGGATCGGAATTTATCCTTGATGTGGATATGGTCATCCCGGCTATCGGCCAGGTGGCTGATCTCAGCTTCCTCTCCGGTGACAGCGGAGTGGAGATTACAAAACGCGGTGCTATCGCAGCCGATTCGCTGACCATGGCCACAACGGCGCCGGGCGTCTTCGCTGCAGGGGATGCCGTGCTCGGCGCCCGCACGGTTATCGAAGCGGTGGCTTCGGCGAACAAGGCTGCCGAGGCCATTGACCACTACCTGCGCACGGGAGAAGCGGCTCTTCCGGAGCACATGATCATGGAAGATTTTATTGAGAAGACCGGTGTCTACGATCCTGAGGAAAAACCGCCGCTCATCGGGAACCTGCCGCGGGAGGAAGAATCTTGCCTGCCCGTTTCCGATAGATTAAAAGGGTTTGCCGAGGCCGAACTGGGTTTTGACGGTCCGCCGGTGGCGCTGCGTGAAGCCGGGCGCTGTGCCGCCTGCCTGCGCCTGGGCATGGCGGTAATATAACCGAGGGGAGGGGATTGGAGATGAAAGCTGTTTCACTGACTATTGACGGTAAGCGCATTTACGCCGCAGCCGGAACAACGATCCTGGAGGCGGCAAGGAAAAATGGTATCGAGATACCCACGCTTTGCTACCACCCCCGGTTAAGACCGCTGGGGCATTGCCGGCTCTGTATTGTCGAAGTTGAGGGCGTGGCGGCTCCGGTGACGTCTTGCGACAATCCGGTGCAGGAAGGCATGGTGGTCACGACAAGCACTCCGCAGCTGGAGGCAATGCGCAGGGAGATCATCTCTTTAATGCTGGCAAACCACCCATACAAGGATTGTTTGACCTGTGAAAGGACCGGTTCCTGCGAGCTGCAGGAGAAAGCCTACAGCTGCCAGGTGGAGCTGCCGGAGTTGATCCGGGCGCTTCCGGTAACGCAGGATGATAATCCCTATATTGTCCGCGACGAAGCCAAGTGCATTCTCTGCGGGCGCTGCCTCAGGGTTTGCCGTGATTATGCCGGCTGCAATGTTTTTGGCCTGCTGAGCGGCGGCATAGAGAGCCGCATTACCCCAGTTCACGAAGGCGAGGCGGCCGGTCTTGAGGAAGCCGGCTGCATCTTCTGCGGGCAGTGTGTTGATGTATGTCCCGTAGCCGCTCTCTCCGAAAGGGAGCGGGCTGCTGCCGGGCGCGAGTGGGATCTGGCCTCTTTTGCCGGGGTCTGCATGGAATGCTCGCTCGGCTGCACCGTGGAGCGCCATTTTGCCGGGGAAAAATTGGCCCGGGTGACGGGAAGCAGCGAAGGTGAAAAGAGCGGCTGGCTCTGTCAAAAAGGAAAGTTCAATGCGGCGGAGGGCTTGGAGAACGGCCTGGTGACCGCTCCGCTGCTCCGGGGCGAAGAAGGGTTCCGGGAAGTGAGCTACGAAGAAGCCTTAAAGGAAACGGGCCGCGCTTTTCTGGAGATTAAGAAGAAAAGAGGTCCCGCCGCCCTGGCGGTAATCGCCGGAGGCCGCTGCAGCAATGAAGAAAGTTATCTTCTGCAGAAGATGGCCCGCGAGCTTATGAAGACCGGCCATGTGGACCTGGGATTGAAGCCGGCCTTGGTGGAGGCCCTCTGCGCTCTGGAGGATATTACCGGTCCGGCTGTCCCCGGTCCTTCTCTCGCCAGTATGCGGGATAGCGGCGCCATCTTTGTGCTCGGGCAGGATCTTGCCCGCACCAATCCTGTTGCGGCCATGGCTGTGGAGCAGGCCTGCCGCTTAAGCAGCGCCGTCCTGGTTCAGATCTGCCCGTCAGGAAAAGAGCTCACCGCCTGGGAGCGGCTGGTGCTGCAGCCCCGGCAGGGGAGCGAAGCCGATCTCTTCAGGGCGCTGGCCGCCCTGCTGCAGGATCAGCCAGCGGCGGATACGGCCAAAAAGACCGGCCTGGATGAGGCCGATCTTAGCCGGGCAGCGCAGTTGCTGAGCGGCGGCAAAAGCGTCATCCTGGTCTGCCCCTCATTTTTTGAAAAGGCCGGCAGAGACTGGATCGAGCCGTTGCTGGAAGCAGCCCAGGCGGCAGGGGTGGTGGAGCGCGGCCGGAGCAGCCTCCTCTTTCTGGCCGAAGAGGGCAATGCCCGCGGCATTCTTGAAGCCGGGGGAGCGCCGCAGCTGCTTCCCGGCTATGTTTCCCTGAACGGCAAGAGCGGCTATACCCGTGATCAGATCATGAAGGCCATAGAAGCGGGTGAAATTAAAGGCCTCTTTGCCGCCCTGGATGGAGTAGCCGAACCGCTGCCTCCCGGCCTTGAATTTCTGGCGGTACTATGTGTATCCAAGAGCGATATCCCGGCGGAAGCCAATGTGGTCTTCCCGGCGCCGCCGTTATATTTGAAGGAGGGCACCTTTACCGGAAGCGACGGCCGGCGGAAGCAGAACCTGGCCGCTTCCGGAGCGGCCGGCAATATCTGGCCCGAATGGCGGGTTATTGCGGCTCTCGCCGAAGTCATGGGCGGTGCGGCTGCTTACAGCAGCTTGAAGGGAGTGCAGGAGGAAATTGACCGGCTGGAGGAGAGGCGGTGAAATCTACGGGCGTTTCTTAGGTCCGGACGCCTCCCGGTTTAAAGATGCATAATCGAGAACCCGTTTACACGGTATCGGAAGTTAACCGGATCATCAAGGAACTAATCCATGGAGACCCCCGCCTTCACGGTCTGTGGGTGGCGGGGGAACTCTCCAATTTTAAGCACCACCGTTCCGGCCACATGTATTTCACGATCAAAGACAGTTCCGCTACGCTGCGCTGTGTCTTTTTCCGCCGTGACAACCTGCGCTGCCGCTTCCAGCCTGTGGATGGGATGGAGCTTTTGCTTTACGGCACTATCTCTGTTTATGAACCGGGAGGGGTCTACCAGCTTTACGTATCGGAGATGGAGCCGGCGGGGGTGGGCTCCCTCTACCTGGCCTTTGAACAGCTAAAGAAAAAACTGGAAGAAGAAGGGCTCTTCCGGGAGGAACATAAAAAGAAGCTGCCCCGCCTGCCGCGGCGGATTGCGGTGATCACCTCTCCCACCGGAGCGGCCTTGCAGGACATCCTCACCACGATACGGCAGCGTTTCCCCCATACACAGATTCTGGTTGTGGAAAGCTTAATGCAGGGGAGCGGCGCGCCAGACGACATCGCCCGTGCCATTGAGCTGGTTAACGCCATGGCCGGAATTAATTTGATTATTGTCGCCCGCGGCGGCGGCTCCCTTGAAGACCTGGCGCCTTTCAATACGGAAACGGTAGCCCGGGCAATCTTTAATTCCCGGCTGCCGGTTATTTCGGCCATCGGACATGAAACCGATTTTACCATTGCCGACTTTGTCGCCGATTTGCGGGCTGCCACTCCCACAGCGGCGGCGACGGCGGCGCTGCCGCAATATGACGAGCTGACCCGGCAGATAGATGGGCTGGTGGAGAGGAGCGCGCAGGCGCTGCAGCAGCGGCTGATGCAGGAAAAACAGCTGCTTGATTACACGGTGACGGCCCGCTTTTACCGGCGCCCCCTCGAGAGGGTGCGGAGATACCGGGAACAGAGAGCCAAACTTGATGAAAGGCTGCGCCGCTCTGCGCTGCGCTGCTTTAAGCTAAAGGGCTTGCAGCTGGCGGCGCTGGGAGATAGGCTTGAGGGGGCCAGCCCGCTGAAGCTGATGGCCCGGGGTTACAGTTATTGCCAGGATGAAGAGGGCAATGTGGTCAGATCTGTCGGCGAGCTGAAGGTTGGGCAGCGCCTGCTGCTGCGTTTCCGGGACGGCTCCGCCCGCTGCCGCACTGAAGAATTGGAGGAGGGTTCACTGCTTGACCCCTAAAGAGAATGGAGAACTGTCATACGAGGAGGCCATCAGGCGTCTCGAAGAGATCGTAGCGCGCCTTGAAAACGAGGATATTCCCCTTGAAGAGACGCTGGCCGGGTTTAAGGAGGGGGTGCGCCTCGCCCGCTACTGCCGTGAAAAGCTGGCCGAGATCGAGTTCCAGGTGGAATACCTGCTCAAGGAAGAGCAGGAGGCGGCCGGCAGCGGCGGGGAGGAGCCTGAGGCGGAGCCGGATGAAGAAGATCTCTGATCCCGGGGCTTACCTGGAAAGGCAGCGCCATGCGGTGGAAAAATTCCTGGCCGGCCTTTTCGATGCCGGCGGGGCGCCGTCCTCGCTGCAGGAGGCGATGCGCTACAGCGTTAACGCGGGAGGGAAAAGGATGCGCCCGCTCCTGGTCATGGCCGCGGCGGAGACCCTGGGGCATCCAGGGGAGAAGCTGCTGCCGGTGGCCGCCGCCCTGGAGCTGGTACATACTTACTCGCTCATCCATGACGACCTTCCGGCGATGGACGACAGCGATCTGCGCCGGGGGAAGCCGTCATGCCACCGTGCTTACGGAGAGGCCATGGCCATCCTGGCCGGGGATGCGCTGTTAACCCTGGCTTTCGAGCTGGTCGCCGGTTACGGCTTGCAGGAGGGCCGCCCGGCGCAGGCTCTGCAGATCGCGCTGGAGCTGGCCCGTGCCGCCGGCAGAGAGGGGATGGTTGGGGGGCAGGTCCTTGATCTTGAAGCGGAAGGAAAAGCCGTCGACCTGGAAGGGCTTGAAAAAATCGATCGCTTAAAGACCGGCGCCCTGCTGCAGGCGGCGGTGCGCTGCGGCGCCATCGCCGCGGGAGCCTCAAAGGAGCAGTTGAAGGCGCTCGACGGTTACGCTTCTCGCCTGGGGCTGGCTTTTCAGATCACAGACGACCTTCTGGATCTGGAAGGAGATACCGCCGAGATGGGCAAGGAGACAGGCGCCGACAGGGTTCGCGGCAAGGCCACTCTTCCGGCCCTGCTTGGAACAGAGGCGGCGCGGCGGCGGGCCGGGGAGCTTTACTGCGAGGCGCTGGCCAGCCTGGAAGCCCTGGAGAAGCCTGCAGAGCTGCTGCGGGAACTGGCCCGCCGGCTTGTCTTCAGAACCAAATAAACTGGGACACCGGGGACGTACCTGTTTGTCCCACATTGACTGTTGTAAGAGGCGCGGTTTTTGCGAAAAGAGCAGAGAAGGGGAAAAATAAGTTAAACAAGATAAAGGAGGTTGTTGAATATGGGCATGTCGTCAAATAGCTGCGATTACTTTTTGGATGTGCTGGCTTCAAAGGCGCCGACCCCGGGTGGCGGGGGAGCGGCAGCCATGGGCGGGGCTATCGGGATGGCCCTTTCCAACATGGTGGGCAACCTTACTGTGGGCAAGAAGAAGTATGCCGCGGTGGAAGATGAGGTTAAGGAACTGCTTGAAGAGGGCAGCAAGATCATTGAGCGCCTGAAGGCGCTGGTGGACGAAGACGCTGAAGCCTTTGCGCCGCTGGCCAAAGCTTACGGACTGCCGAAAAATACCCCTGAAGAGGCCGCCCATAAAGAGAAGACCCTCGAAGAATGCTCCAAGGTGGCCCTCTCTGTACCGCTGGAGATCATGCGCCAGGCCTTCCGGGGAATCAAGATCCATGAGCGCATGGGCGAAATCGGATCGCTGCTGGCCATCTCGGATGTGGGCTGCGGAGTGGTCTTTCTCAAAGCGGCCCTGCAGAGCGCCTATCTCAATGTACTTATCAACCTGGGCGCGATCAGGGATCAGAATTTCCTGGACCAGGTGAACAAGGAGATGACTCAGCTTCTGGAGGACGGGAGCAGGATTGCCGATAAAACGCTGGATCTGGTTATCGGCAAAATAAAAAAATAAAATAAAACGTAAATCGAGGAGGTTAGGAAATGGCTGAAAGATTGAGAGGCAAGCCGGTGGCCGATGCGATGAAAGAGGACCTGATCCGGAGGGTGGAGGCCCTGAAGGCAAAGGGGATTACCCCCAAGCTGGGGATCATCCGCGTGGGCGCGCGTCCCGACGACCTTTTTTACGAGGGCGGGATCAAGAAAACGAGCGACGGGGTTGGGCTCTCTTATGAGGTTTTTGAACATCCCGAGGATGTTAGCCAGGAGCAGCTGGAGAAGGCGGTAGCCGCTGTCGGCGCCGACAGCTCCATTCACGGCATCCTCATGTTCGCTCCGCTGCCGAAGCATCTTGACGAGAAGAAGATTCGCTCGCTCATTCCGGTGGAGAAGGACGTGGACTGCATGACCCTGGGCAGCGCGGGGAAGGTCTTTGCCGACGATCTGACCGGTTTCCCGCCCTGTACTCCCACCGCCTGCATGGAGATGCTGAAATTCTACGATATTCCGCTCAAGGGGAAGAAGGTTACCGTGGTCGGCCGCTCCATGGTCGTGGGCAAGCCGGTGGCCATGCTGCTGCTGCGCGAGCATGCCACGGTGACGATCTGCCATTCGCGCACTGAAAACCTGGACCAGGTCTGTGCCGCCGCCGACATCCTCGTTGCCGCCGTGGGCAGGGCCAAAATGATCGGCAGCAGCTACGTCAAGCCGGGACAGATTGTCATAGACGTGGGCATCAACGAGGATCCCGACAATCCCGGCAAATACTGCGGTGACGTTGATTTTGACGCGGTGGAGCCGGTTGCCGGCAAGATCTCCCCGGTTCCCGGAGGAGTGGGCTCGGTCACAACCATCGTTCTCTGCAAGCACACGGTGATGGCCTGTGAAATGCAGCACAGTTAGTTAACTCGGTGCCTGGCACCGAGTTAACTAACTCTGTTCCTTGAGAAAAGAAAAAGTATGTGTTATAATTTTTTCACCAAGAGGCATAAGTGGTGCAGTATTCTAGTTGGCTCTCCCTCTTCGAGAACGGGCCTAAAAATCCGTTAAGGGCACATCGATGAAGTTCCTGGTGCTGGCTGCCGAAGCCCAGTCGGGGGCTGGTGCTGGGAGTTAAGAAGGACGGGGCGATCTACAAAGGCATGTAGGCGTTGACCCTGCCTTCGCGGAGACCCAATGATGGTGGCTGTTTGCCTGAAGGCTGCGGCTACTGCTTGGGAATGAACCTGCATGCGGTGAAAGCTGGGTGCAGTGTAGCCTGCCTTGAGTGGTGTGGGCGGGGGGAGGAGAAATTCCTGAAACCCACTCTGCAAAAGAGGCTAGGAGAGGACAGGAGCCAGTGAGGAAATCTCCTAGACTGCTCTCTGAAAGAGAGGCATGCCAGGGATTAAAGTGCGAGCTAAGTGGCAATCCAGTTCCGCCAGTGGCGACATGGCGGGAATAATCTGAAAAGGGAACTGCCTTCTCGGTGACGAGAGGTGATTATTCGGGAAAACCTGCTGGACCTAAGCCGCAACGTTTACCTGGCTTGCTACCACTTATGTTTTTTTGTACATATTCCGGGCTATTCCGGCAGAGGAGTATGTCCGGGAGGCATTATGCTTAAGCTAAAAAACAATCTAGCCGGCATCCGCGATGCCGGCGTGGAATGGTGATGAGGTGGGAAAAGGCAAGCGTAAACGTCCGCCGGGTCGCTGGATAGTCAGCATCACCATCTGGTCTTTTATCCTGGCAGTTGTTATCGCTATTGTAACCCGACTGCTGCTTAATGCCATCTATTCGCTTCTGCTTTCTTTCTTGATATTAACCGCCGTGATCCTGCTGGGCATAATCTTTGATATAATTGGCACCGCCGCCGCGGCGGCAGAGCAGGCTCCGCTCAATGCCAGGGCTGCCCGCAAAATGGACGGCGCCCGGCGGGCGGTGGATCTGGTTCAGAATGCCGACCAGGTGGCCAACTTTTGCAATGATGTCATCGGCGATATCAGCGGCATTGTCAGCGGGACGCTGGCGGCGGTGATTGTCTCGCGGCTGGCTGCCGCGAGCGTCTTTGAAAAGGTGGAAGTTTATGGAGGAATATTATTGACCGCCTTGGTGGCGGCGTTAACCGTGGGAGGGAAAGCCTGGGGCAAGAATCTGGCCATAACCCGCTCTACCGAGATTATCGCCTTTGCCGGAAAAATTCTTACCAGGCTGGATAGAATTCGAGATTGGCTCCTTTTCCGCGCTAAAACGGGGTGATTAGTGAATGGAGGAATTTCCCGGCCGGTTGAAGCTTCCTGAAGATTTGAAGAACCTGAAGATCGCTGAACTGGAAGAACTGGCCGCAGAAATAAGAAACTACATGATCCGGACAGTGGCGGATACCGGCGGCCATCTGGCACCGAATCTGGGGGTAGTGGAGCTGGCTTTGGCCCTGCACAGCACTTTCCAAAGCCCTCGCGACCGGATCATCTGGGATGTGGGCCACCAGAGCTACCCGCACAAACTTCTTACCGGCCGCTGGGATCGCTTTCCCACGCTGCGCCGCTACCGGGGGCTGAGCGGTTTTCCCAAACCGGCGGAAAGCGAACACGACCCCTTTGGAACGGGGCACAGCTCCACTTCCATATCGGCCGCTCTAGGCCTGGCCCTGGCCCGGGATTTTTATGGCGGCAACTACAAGGTTATAGCTGTAATCGGCGACGGCGCCTTTACCGGGGGGATGGCCTACGAGGCACTGAACCATGCCGGTCATGTCAAGACCGACCTGATCGTTATTTTAAACGACAATAAGATGTCTATCAGCTCCAATGTGGGAGCCATGTCTGATTACCTGGGAAGGATCCGCTCCGATCCCAAGTATTCGCGGTTGAAGGCTGAATTCGAGCAGATGCTTAACCGGGTTCCCCTGGTGGGCAAGAAGATGGTGGAATCCGCCGAAAGGCTCCGGGGAGGCCTGAAATACCTGATCACACCGGGGATGATCTTTGAAGAACTTGGCCTCACCTATTTCGGCCCCGTTGACGGGCACAATATCGCCGCCCTGAAAAGAACCCTCCGGCAGGCGGCGCGGATGAAAGGCCCGGTCCTGGTGCATGTTCTCACGGAGAAGGGGAAGGGCTATCACTATGCCGAGGCGGCGCCGGAGCGTTTTCACGGAATCGGCCCCTTTGATCTGGACAACGGCCTGCCGCGCAGTAAAAAAAAGTCTCTCACATATACCGAGGTTTTTGGGAATACGATGCTGAAGCTGGCTGCGGAAAATCCAAAAATTGTCGCGCTGACGGCGGCGATGGCTGGAGGCACCGGGCTGAGCCGCTTTGCCGAACTCTACCCGCAGCGCTTCTACGATGTGGGCATTGCCGAGCAGCATGCTGCCGGGCTGGCGGCCGCCCTGGCTGCCGGGGGCTTGAAACCCGTTTTCGCAGTCTATTCCACCTTTCTCCAGAGGGCTTACGATCAAATGATTCACGATGTCTGCCTGCAGAAGCTCCCGGTTGTATTCGCCATTGACCGGGCCGGCATTGTCGGCGAGGACGGCGAGACGCACCAGGGAATTTTTGATCTTTGCTACCTGCGCAGCATTCCGGGAATGGCGGTGATGGCGCCCCGCAACGAGGATGAGCTGCAGCATATGCTTTATACCGCTTTACACGGCGCTCCCGGGCCTTCAGCGCTGCGCTACCCCCGGGATAAAGGCGAAGGGGTTGCATTGAAGGAACCTCATCTGCTGCCGTGGGGGCAGGGGGAGCTGTTGCGGGAGGGTAAAGACCTTCTCATTGCTGCTGCCGGTACCGTAGCCAATGCCGCCCTGGCAGCGGCAGAGAGGCTTTTTAATGAAGAAGGAATTGATGCGGCGGTGATCAATGCCCGTTTTGTCAAGCCGCTTGACGAAAAGCTTATCCTTGAATGGGCCGCCAGGTGCGGCCGTTTACTCACGGTGGAGGAGAATACCCTTGTAGGCGGCTTCGGCAGCGCCGTGCTCGAGCTTTTATCAAAACGGGGCCTGGTGCTGCCGGTGCGCCGACTGGGTATAGACGACCGCTTCGTCGAACAGGGCCCGCGCTCGCTGGTTCTCTCTCTTTACGGCCTCGATGCAGAGGGGATCTTCCGGGAGGCGCTCTCTCTTGCCGGCGCCGGGGCTCCGGGGGGTGCGCGCTGAAATTGGAAAAGAGACCGGGCCGCGAGCGGCTGGACTTATTGCTGCTGGAGAACTTTCCCGAATTTAGCCGCAGCCGGGCCCGCGCGGAAATTATGGCCGGCCGGGTGCTGGTAGAGGGAAGAGTATGCACCAAGCCGGGCATGTTCTACCCGCGTGATGCCCGAATTACGCTTATGGAGACCCGGCAGGACTACGTCAGCCGGGGCGGGTTAAAGCTTGCCGGAGCCCTGGATGACCTTGAACTGACCGTTGAAGGCCTCACCGTTCTCGATGCAGGAGCTTCCACGGGGGGCTTTACCGACTGCCTGCTGCAGCGCGGCGCCGGCCGGGTAATTGCTCTCGACGTCGGCTATGGCCAGCTCGACTGGAAACTGCGGCATCATCCGCAGGTGACCGTTATGGAACGCTTCAACATTCGCCATCTCAAGCCGCAGGATCTTCCCGCGATCCCGGATCTGGCGGTTGTTGATCTCTCTTTTATCTCGCTAAAGCTGGTGCTGCCGGTTTTAAAGGAAAGCGGAATTCCCCTGGTCCTGGCCCTGGTCAAACCTCAGTTCGAAGTGGGGCGCGCCGAGGCCGGCAAAGGCAAGGGCGTCATTCGAGATCCCCGTCTGCACCAGCGCGTGCTGCGGGAGCTGATTGAATTTGCCTGTGATCGGGGCTACTGCGCCTCCGCTCTCACTTTCTCCCGGCTGCCGGGCCCCAGGGGCAACCTGGAGTATTTTATCTACTGGGAAAAGAGTGACGGCGGCTGCTCCTGCCTAAATGGGGTTGAAAAAGAGATCCCGGAGGTGGTCAGCCGGGCCCACCGCGAGCTGGTAAAATAATCCGCAGCTTAAAGGAGTTGAAAATAAACCCGGCGAATAGTGTAATATTGTTGAATGCCTGGTGGTGATCTCATGCGCCCGCAGGACTATCTCTGGCTGCTGCTTCTGTCCGGGTCTTATCTACTGTTTTTCCTCTTGAACCGAAAACGCAGGAAACGCGCTAAACCTTCTCGCCCGGCTGACAGGCCGCTGACCCGCCGGGAACAGAAAATCTGGCATAAGCTGCAGGCCGCAGGCTACCGGCTGGATGAGATCCATCCGTCCATCCCGGTGACTATGACCGTGGACGGGAAGAAAAAGAGCTTTAATTATGAAGGTAATTTTGTCGTCTCCAAGGGCGGAGAAAGTTTTTTGGTCAAGCTGATCAAGGGAGACAATCCGCTGACCTGGACAATGTTGAGACGGGAGCTGCTTCTCGACTGCCTTTTTTTTCAAACAGACGGGGTCTTCTGCTATTATGAAGAGAGAGGGCAGCTGGAAGAGGTGCGTTTTGCTTATCGAAGTGAGCAGGGAGGCAAACAGCGGCTGCTTTTGAAAGCGGCGCTGTTCCTGCTCATCATCATGGGAATTATCTTTTTGGGATATCTGTTGAGAGATGGTTTGTTTTAAAAGGAGGCGCCATGCGCGGCATTGGACTGATTCCAAACTGGCAAAAAGAAAATTCAGCGCTGGTGGTTGAACGAATCTGCGAATTTTTCAAACAGCGCAATATCCTGGTGTTGAAGGCCGATTCGCGGCAGACTGATTATCAGGCCGGGGGCTCCCTGGCAAAGCGCCTTGAGAGCTGGCGCGGCCGGGTGGAGATATTGATCGTCGTTGGAGGCGACGGGACCATCCTCAGGGCGGCCCGTGACCTGGCGCACTGGGACGTGCCCATACTGGGGATAAATGTGGGGCACAAGGGTTTTCTGGCCGAGATCGAAGTTGAGCAGATGGACCGCTACCTGCAGTATATAGTCACGGGGCAGTATCAATTCCGCGAGCGGATGATGCTCGATGCTACGGTGCAGCGAGAGGACCGGGTGCTGGGGCGTTTTATTGCCCTGAACGATATTGTCATTTCGCGGGGTCCCTTTTCCAGGATTCTCACGCTGAACACCTTCATCAACGGGGATTTTCTGGAGAGCTATTCCGGCGACGGGGTCATCGTGGCTACGCCGACCGGCTCAACGGGCTACTCCCTGTCCGCCGGCGGTCCCATCGTCAACCCTTCCCTGGAGCTCATCGTGATCACCCCCATTTGCCCGCACAGCCTTAATAACCGCGCAGTTATCGTTACCGTAAAGGAGCAGATCCTGATGCGAGTCGATTCTCGCCAGGCCCAGGTGGTGATGACTGCAGACGGACAGGTCGGCTTCGCCCTGGAAGACGGTGATGAAGTTGTGGTCAGGAAATCGGAGCAGAAGGTAAAGCTGGTTCACTTTGGAGACAACTCTTTTTATCGGCTGCTGCGCCAGAAGTTAAAAGGTTGAGCGGCAGGGGGGAGACATAAGGAGGAGACAGCGGTGCTTGTGGAGATGCGGGTCTCGCAATTCGCCCTTATCGAAGACCTGACCCTGAAGTTTGGCCCGGGACTGAATGTTCTCAGCGGGGAAACCGGCGCGGGAAAATCAATTGTCATCGGAGCCATCAACCTGCTGTTGGGTGAGCGCGCGGTTACGGAGCAGATCCGCCAGGGCGAAGATAGCGCCTTTGTGGAGGGAATTTTTGCCTGCCCTGATTCCTGTGCGGCGGAAATCAGCGCTCTTCTTGAAGAGGCCGGTATAGCTGCAGGCGAAGAGCTCATCGTGGCCCGGGAAATGTCGCGCAGCGGCCGCAGCGTGGGAAGAGTGAACGGGAGGGCGGTGCCCATATCTTTTCTCAAAGAGATAGGGCAGCTGCTTGTCGATCTGCACGGACAGCACCAGCACCAGTCGCTGCTGCGGCCTGATTACCACCGGGAGCTGCTTGATTCCTTCGGCGGCGAAAAGTGTGCCGCCTCCCGCCACCGGGTAGAGAGCCTTTACCGGCGGCGGCAGGAGTTGATGGCTCAGCTCTCCGCCCTGGGACATGACAGCGCCGAGCGGGAGCGGCGCATGGATATACTCTCTTTTCAGATCAAAGAGATTGAAGCGGCAAAGCTCGAGCCCGATGAGGAAGAGAGGCTGCTGAAAGAAGAGAGGATCCTGGCGCACGCAGAGAAGTTGGGCCAGCTGCTTGCGAGCGCCTATAACGGGATTTTCGGGGGCGACGAGCGCGGCGGCGTTCCGGCAGTAATTGATCTCCTGGCTGCTGCCCGGGGAGAGTTGCAGGAAGCGGCGCAGATTGATGAAAAGCTGGCTCCCCTGGTGGAGATGCTTGAGAGCGCGGCAACGCAGGTCGAAGAGGTCTCATTCGAGCTGCGCGATTACCGGGCCGCTTTTGAATACAACCCCGCCGAGCTGGCCGCCGTGCAGAGCCGCCTGGAGCAGCTGCAGGCTTTGAAAAGAAAGTACGGTCAAACGATAGCGGAGGTAATTGACTTCGGGCGGAGGGCGGCGGAAGAGCTGGCCCGGCTGCAGAACAGTGAGACACTGGCCCGTGAGCTGGAAGAGGAAATTGCTGCCGCCGGAGAGCAGCTTGAAGAGGCTTCCCGGCAGCTTAGCGCGCTGCGCCGCGAAGCGGCGGAGCGCCTGGAGCCTCTCCTGGGCAGCGCTCTCCGGGAGCTGGCCATGCCCAACGCGCGCTTTTCCGTTGTCATTTCCCCGCTGGAACACTTTACGCTCATGGGGAAGGACCGGGTGGAATTTCTTTTTTCGGCAAATCCCGGCGAAGAGGTGAAACCACTGGCGAAGATTATTTCGGGAGGCGAGATGTCGCGGGTGATGCTCGCTCTCAAGGCCATCTTTGCCGGGCAAGATCGCATCCCTGTGCTCATTTTTGACGAAGTCGACGCCGGAATTGGCGGCGCTGCAGTCCAGTCCGTGGCCGAGAAGCTGGCTGCGCTGGCGGCCTATCATCAGGTTATCTGTGTCACGCACAGTCCCCAGATAGCGGTTATGGCCGACAATCACCTGCGGCTCTACAAGGAAATTGACGGGGATCGCACCTTGACCAGGGCGGAGCAGTTGAATCCGGAAAAGAGGCGGGCCGAGATTGCCCGCATGCTCGATGGAGCGGAAATCGACCGGGCCGGCCTGGAGCATGTTGACAGCCTGCTCGAGCGGGCGGAGCGTTTAAAAAAGAAGCGCGGCCTTTTCCCGGGGGGAAAGTAAATGCGCCTTGCCGATATGATGACCCGGGATTTTGCCACCCTGCAGCCCGGCGATACTTTGAAACAAGCGATCCGGCTGCTGCGCAGCAGCCGGCGCGATGCCCTGCCGGTATTAAAGGAAGATGGAAGCCTGGCCGGCATTTTTACCAAGACCAACCTTTACGACGCCCTCCTGAAAACGAGCGACCTTGGCGAGCCCGTCTACAGGTTTTACAACCGAAATGTGGTCAAGATCCCGGTAGACCTGACATACAGCGAAGTGATCGATGCCGTGCACCGCATGCCCGTGGGAACAGGCGTGGTCGTGGAAAAGGACGGTTCCGTAGCCGGGCTTTTCACCAAGGTGGAGTTAATCACCTCCCTCTTTAAAGAGGAGCGCAGGCTCAATGCCCGCCTCAGGGCAATGTACCAGGCGATGCATAATGGCCTGATCTCTGTAGATCAATCCGGCCGCATCAACCTCATCAACCGCGCCGCTGCACAGCTTTTTGGGCTGGACGGGGAGGCCGCCGCCGGCCGCCACCTGGACGATCTCTTGCCGGGACTGAATATGGATTCCCTGCTGAAAGAGGGAACTGTTGAAATTGGCGTAAAATATTCTTACAGAGGGGCCATCACGGTGGTCAACAAAACCCCGCTTCTCGACAGCGGCCGGGTCACCGGCGGCATTGCCATCTTCCAGGATGTCACCGAGCTCGAGCAGGTTGCCGAAGAGCTCGGCAGCGTGAAAAGTCTCAACCGGACCCTGCAGACCGTCCTCGATATCGGTTACGACGCCATCGTGGTAATCGATGAGCGGGGGGAGGTGATCCTTACCAACCGCTCGTTTCTTGACTTTGTGCGCCTGGAGCAGAAAGATGTCCTCTACCGCCCGGTGGATGAAATCCTCGAGAACAGCAGGCTCCGTGTAATTGTCAAAACGGGTATTCCGGAATTGAATGATATTCAGTTCATCGAGGGGAAACCTTACGTCGTTTCCCGCCTGCCCATCGTTCGCGATGGGCAGGTCATCGGTGCAGTGGGGAAAATAAGCTTTCGCCGCGTCGATGAGCTGCGGGAGCTGGCCCGCAGGCTGGAGGCGATGGACCACCGCCTGGCCCATTTCCAGGCGGAGCTGAAAAAGGAGCGCCAGCGGGAAAAACCTTACTGTTTTGATGATATCATTACCCTTAACCCGGTCATGGAGCGGCTCAAGAGAGAGGCTCGCCTGGCGGCCCAGAGCCTTTCCACGGTCCTGATATACGGGGAAAGCGGGGTCGGAAAGGAACTTTTTGCCCAGTCCATCCATTACGACGGGCCGCGCCGCGATCAGCCCTTTGTGAAGATCAACTGCGCCGCCATCCCGGAGAACCTCCTGGAGTCGGAGCTCTTCGGCTATGCTCCCGGCGCCTTTACGGGAGCGCAGAGGTCGGGCAAGCCCGGACGGATCGAGCTGGCTGACGGAGGCACTCTCTTTCTTGACGAGATTGGAGACCTGCCCCTTGCTTTGCAGGCAAAGCTGCTGCGTTTCCTTCAGGATCGCAGCTTCGAGCGGATTGGCGGCACCGAAACCAGGCGCGTGGACGTGCGGGTTATCGCGGCGACCAACCAGGACCTGGAGCAGAAGGTCTTGGAAGGCGGCTTCCGCAAGGATCTCTACTTCAGGTTGAACGTGATCTCTCTGCCGGTGCCGCCTTTGCGGAAGCGCCCCGAAGATATTTTACCCCTGGTCCATGCTTTTTTAAGAAAATATAATGCCGTTTTCGGGCTGGAAGTAGAGGAAATCTCGGAAGAGGCGCTAAATATTTTGCAGGCTTACTCCTGGCCCGGGAATGTGCGAGAGCTGGAAAACGCCGTGGAGCGGGCGATGAATTTTACAGGCGGCAGGGTTATCGAGGCTGAGGATCTGCCGCCTCACCTGAAGCAGAGAAGGGGCTATGAGATGGCGGGCAAATCAAGGGATGAAGAAGATTCAGCCATGCCGGGGCTTTCCTTGAAGGATTACCGCTCGCAGCAGGAGGCACTGGAGCGGGAAACGATCCTCCGGGCGCTGCAGATAGCCGGCGGCAACAAAAGCAGGGCCGCCAGCCTGCTTCGCATGAGCCGCTCCTGGTTCTACGAGAAACTAAACCGGCACGGCCTGAAATAGAAGTCAGAGGTCAGAAGTCGGATGTCAGAAAAAGTGGGACACCAGGGACGTACCTTTTTGTCCCACTTTTTATCTGGGACGCTGGGGACGTACCTGTTTGACCCACTTTGATTGAATAGCGGCAGGTCATCGGTAGGTGACACACCCCGCTGGATGAACTTACCCATACAAGTATGTAATCCTGGGCGAAGCGAAGGATCTCCAAACCAGGCTGCTGACAGACAAAAAGGTCTTGCTTTTTGGGGACAGCCGGCTGCAAGTCCATGTAGATAAATTTCTGACTTCTGACCTCCAACCTCTGACCTCAAATAAAGGGCGGGCATGGAAGCCCGCCCCTACAGGTGAATACATAGATTATGCCTGCGCCATTTTATTTCACATCTAACCTCTCACTTCTCAACTGCCAGGTACGTTTTGTTGTTCAGGCGCAAGCGGTCGGCCATCATGGCTATGAACTCGGAGTTGGTCGGTTTGCCTTTTTCAGTCTTGATGGTGTAGCCAAAAAACTTTTTGATAACATCAATATTATTGCGGGCCCAGGCCACTTCAATAGCGTGGCGGATCGCCCTTTCAACCCGGCTCGGGGTGGTGGAAAAACGTTCCGCAATCTCCGGATAGAGAATCTTGGTGATGGAACCAAGCAGGTCAATATCCTCCACGACCATGATGATAGCGTCACGCAGGTAGAGATAGCCCTTGATATGGGCGGGGATTCCGATCTGGTGCATAATTTCGGTGACTTCTTCCTCCAGCGATATTCTGGGCAGCCCTTTTTTGGCGGCTACCACATGCTTGTCCGTTTCCCGGACAACGGCGCTGCCGTTAAGCTGGCGGATTCTATCAGGCAGGATCTCCATATCAAAAGGTTTTAAGATATAGTAGGCCGCGCCGAGTTCTACCGCCCTCCTGGTGACATTTTCGTGGCCGAATGCTGTAAGCATAATTATATGCGGTTTATGTTCCAGGTCCATCTCCGCGAGCGCCTCCAGCACGCCGATCCCGTCGAGGTGAGGCATGATGATGTCGAGAATGAGGACATCGATCTGGTTGTCTTGAAACAGTTCCAATACTTCCTTTCCATTATAGGCGCTCCCGACAATTTCAAAATCGGGCTGCATTGAGAGGTATGAAGTGAGCAATCCGTTGAACTCGCGGTTGTCATCGGCTACTACAATTTTTAACACACTTTTTCCCTCCTAGAAATTTTTAAACCCTCTGGTTAATTCAAAATATTCGACATATGGATGTAAAATCCTTCTTTCAAATATAAAAATTATTAATTATTGGTAATTATTTCAGCCTCCTGATACATCCATTCCAGGAATATGCCGTATCCCCGCGTGGGATCATTTATAAAAACGTGAGTTACCGCACCAACAAGTTTTCCATTCTGGATAATGGGGCTGCCGCTCATCCCCTGGATTATTCCTCCCGTGCTGTGCAGCAGCCTTTCATCCACTACCCGGATGATCATTCCCTTGTCCGTGGGATTTGTCTGGTAGGCTATCTTCTCAATTTCCACAGCGTAACTGCCGATGGTTTCACCTTCAATCACGGTCAGGATCTCGGCAGGTCCCTTTTGAACCTCGCTGGCCAGGGCCATGGGCAGAGGATCCGGATAGGGAGAAGCCGTCTGTTGAAACTCGGTGATCTCTCCAAAAATGCCGTAAGTTGTATTTTTGATGATATTGCCCAAGCCGTCGTCGACAAAGATTCCCGTCTTTTCGCCGGGCTGGCCCCGTTTGGCGGCTTTGATTTCAATAATTTTGGCTTTGACAATTGTTCCTTCACTCAAGTTGATCGGCTCCTGGGTGTCGGAATCGAGAATTACATGACCGAGAGCGCCGTACTTTTTAGTCAGGGGATCGTAGAAGGTAAGCGTGCCCACCCCGGCAGCGGAATCGCGCAGATAGAGGCCGATCCGGTAGGCGCCGTCTGAGGCAGAATAAAGCGGGGTAAGCGAGACCCTGAACTTTTTACCGCGGCGGCTGATCAACAGTTCCGTTCTGTTGCCGCCATTCTCTTCCAGTATCCGGGCGGCACTGGGAGCGTCGTCTACCTTTTTGCCGTTAATCTCCAGGATAGAATCACCGATTTTAATTCCGGCATCACGGGCCGGAGATACATTTTTCCCGGATACATTAAAGTAGTAGTAGCCGACCACGTTGACACCCTGTGAACGAAGCTTGATCCCGATGGAATGTCCGCCGGGGATAAGCTTAACCTCCGGCACCACGTTTACCGTGACCCGGCGCAGCGGAATCCAGCCAAAAAGCGAGAATTCCAGTTTTACCTGTCCCAGGCTGTTGCCTTCCAGGCTGATGGGCGCATTTACCCGGTTCAAGTCCTTTAGAAGAGGGTTGCCGTTGAAAAGAATGATGTCATCGCAGTCACCGCGCACATAGAGGAAAGGGATGCGAAGGTTTACATAATATAACCCGCCGGGGTAGATTTTTATATTCTCCACCATGTTGGATTTTAGCTGCCAGCCTGCCAGGGCCGTCCAGAAAAGGGCAAGAATAAGAATAATATAGATAACATATTTGAAATTGGCTGGTTTCATAGATTATGCAATTCCTTCCGGTAATTATTTGGTTGTAGAGAAGCTCTTTTAAATTGTCCGCTGGAAGAGAAATTTATGCTTTGCAGTTGACATAAGAGGCAAGCTTATATTTGACAGCGCATCGTCTTTACGGAAGGTTTGGCTTGATTTGTTTAATATGTTCAAGAAAAATTGGGGAAAGATAAAAGAGGGTGTGGTTAGAAAGATGTTTTCCTGCCTGCACTGGCCTAAAAAAGCTGCATTCCATGCAGGGCGGTTGCGCAAGGACCGCTCTACCAAAAAGCTGATCCAGAGGATCCGTCCGGGAGAGATCGCCTTAATTGCTCACCGGGACCTGGACTGGACTGCAGCGGAAGGACTGCTGCGCTGCGGTGTGAAAGCGGTTTTAAACACAGACTTGTTCTGCAGCGGTCTTTTTCCTCCGGCGGCGCTGCTGCATTTGCTGCGCAAGAAGGTACACCTGGTGGAAAACCTGGGCGAGCAATTTTTTGATGCCGTTGTTGAAGGAGAAGAGGTCAGAATTGTCGGGGGATCGGTATATCGCCGGGGAGTTGCAATTGGCCGCGGAGATCTAATTACTGAAAGTATTTATGAGCAGGTGTTCAGGGATGCGCTGCAGCGGAGGGAGCAGGTCGTTGAAGATTTCCTGGTTAATACTCTCAATTATGCTTACCGTGAACGCCGGTTAATTACTGAAAATATCCATTTGCCTCCTTTGAAAACTGTGTTTAAAAATCGTGACGCCGTGGTGGTGATCCGGGGAAAAGGTTTCCGCGAGGATCTCCGGGCGATGAAATTGTACTTGCGGGAAAAAAAACCCGTCCTGGTAGGCGTGGATGGGGGCGGGGATGCTCTTTTGGAATTCGGTTTGACTCCCGATATAATTATCGGCGACATGGACAGTGTCAGCGATGAGGCGCTGCGGCAGGCCCGTGAACTGGTGGTCCACGCTTATTCCGACGGCAGAGGCGTTCCAGGCCGGGAGAGGCTGGATCGGCTTGGGTTGAATTATCATGTTTTCAGTGCCCCGGGGACAAGCGAAGATATTGCCCTTCTCCTGGCTCATGACCTGGAAGCGGCGCTTATCGTCGCAGTGGGAACGCATTTTTCGGTGACCGAATTCCTGGAAAAAGGGAGAAAAGGAATGGCCAGCACCATCCTGGTCCGCCTTAAAGTAGGCGACCGGCTTGTTGATGCCAAGGGGGTTAGCCGTCTTTACCAGCCGCGGAAAGCGGGCGTATTGCTTCCCCTGGTCATCTGCGCCGGTTTGACCCCTCTGCTGGCGATGGCTTTTTTCTCCCCGCTGATCCGGCACCTTTTCAGTCTCATGATCTTTCGCCTTAAGCTGCTCCTCTAGAATGCCCGGCGGGATTGGAGGCGATGTACTATCTTCGATTACCGGGAATACTTAATTTCAATAGGCGCAGTATTTCTGGCCCTGGCCCTGGGAATTTTAATCGGCGTTTCTTTTGGCGACAGTTTTCTCGTGGCCAACCAGCGCGACATTATCGAGTTGATGGAGGCCAATCTGGACCACCTTAAGGAGATGAACCGGCAGCAGGACATGGAGCTGAAGCGCTGGGAAAAGCTTAAGCCGCTGCTGCTCCGGAGCTTCCGGGGATCGATGGCCGGGAAAAAGATTTTATTGCTTGGCCGCCGCGATAGCCAGCTGGAGCCGGTAAAGGAGCTGCTTTCCCCGAGCGGCGCCGGAGTGACAGTCATTTTAGCCCCGGATTTATGCGAAGGCAGCGATAAAAAGGAAGAAGGCCCGGACCGGATTGCCCCGGAAATACTGGCCGGCCTGCTGGATTCTCCGGGCGGGATTATGGCTGTGGCGGAAGATCTCGAAGCGCTGGGGTTGATGCTTCCGGAGGCGGAAGCAGGGCTGTTTGAAGACCCCCCGGATTGCTGCCTTCTTTTCCTGGAAGGGGTAGATCTTTCATCCGGCAGTTTTTTTTATGAGCTCTGGCGGGAGCTCCATGAACAAGGTACCAGGGTAATCGCGCTTTTCCCATGGCAGGAAGAGGCTTTAACCTTGCCGCTGCCCGGGATGCGCCCGGAGCCAAACCTGGTGGACAATATCGATACTTTTTGGGGGCAGATGGCCTTGCTGAAAATGCTTGCCGGCGGGGCCGGCGGGCACTACGGCTTTGGCGGCGGCAGCAAGGGGCTGCTTCCGGCGGAAATAGGTGATGACTGCGATGGATATTGATGTGCTCATACCCGCATACAACGAATCCGGATACATCGGCCGGACGATAGCCGCTTTGAGAAAGCTGCCGCAGGTCAAGCGGGTCCTGGTGGTCGATGACGGTTCGACCGATGAGACCGCTGCAGAAGCCGCCGCTGCAGGAGCAGAGGTTTTCCGGCTGCTCCGCAACCGGGGCAAAGGAGCGGCGGTTCTTTTCGGGGCCCGTTTTGCCCGTGCTCCCTTCCTGGCCCTTGTCGACGCCGATTTAGGCGATTCTGCGGTGGAGCTGAAACGGCTGATCCCGCCGCTTCTTGAGGGCAGGGCGGAGATGACGGTGGCCCGCTTTCCCGAGAATCGCCGCCGCGGCGGGTTAGGCCTGGTGAAGAAGCTGGCCTCCTGGTCGATCCGCCGCTCCACCGGCTGGCGGGCGCAGGAACCCCTTTCAGGGCAAAGAGTCTTCCGCCGCGAACTGCTGGAGCTGTTGTCTTTTCCACCGCTCGGTTTCGGTTTGGAAGTGGCCCTGACCATGGACCTGCTGCAGCGGGGATGCCGGATCCTGGAAGTGCCCACATCGATGACCCACCGGGAAAGGGGAAGAAAACTCTCCGCTTTCCTGCACCGGGGCCGCCAGGGTGCCGCGCTTTTAAGCGAGCTCTGGCGGCGCCGGGATCGCCTGGTTAGGGGAGATTTCCGTTGATTTTATTTGACTATGCCGAAGCCCTGGCCCTGCTGGCAGCTCCTCCCTGGGCCTTCGCCATTGGCCGCCGGTTGATCGACCTCTACGGCCGGAGCGGGATGGTAAAAGAGAATTACTGCGGCAGGGCAGTTTCTCCGGCGCTCGGGCCGGCTTTGCTGCTCGGCTACCTGCCCGTGGCTGCGGTTGAGGTCTGGAGCGGCCGTGATCCGGCCGCGGTTATGGCCCGGCTCTTTCTTCTCACCGGCTTTGCCTTCTACGGGCTCTGGGACGACCTGATCAGCGACACGGCCAGCGGATTCAGGGGACATTTCGGCGCCTGGAGGCAAGGGAGACTTACCGCCGGCATGTTGAAAGTGATCACGGCGATTCTGGCAGGCTTTCTCTTCATCGGGGCCCTTCCTTTTCCAACCTGGCGCCGCCTTGCGGCGCTGCCGCTTATACTGCTCAGCGCCAACGGTGTCAACCTTTTTGATCGCCGCCCCGGGCGGGCCTTGAAAATATTCTTCTCCGGCGCCGTGCTGATCATATTTCTGGCCCGCCCTCCTGTTGCAGCGGCGCAGCTGCTGCTTCCCCTGATGGCGGTAGGCCTGGCCGTGGCCCCCCTGGACCTGGAAGCATCCGCCATGATCGGTGACTGCGGGGCCAACCTGCTCGGAGCAGCCCTGGGGATTGGGGCCGTGCTCTATCTGCCCCTTACCTTGCAGGCGGCGCTGCTTCTATTTTGGGCCGGAGTTCATCTTTTCTGCGAATATTTCTCCCTGAGCCGGGTCATTGAGAGAAATCCAATATTGCGCCGCCTCGATTGCCTGGGCCGTTTCCGGGAAAAGTTAATTTAAGATTAAGAGTACAGAACTCGGACGGCCGAACTGATGCATGGGCAAGGATTATCCGGAAGAGCGGCGAATTTAACAAAGGTGGCAGTATCTGGTGATCCGTCATCAAATTGGCGTGGCCGGCGAAGTTAAGCCCGGTTGCCGGGTCAGCGAAGTCAAAGTGATCGTTGACGGCATTGTAAAAACGGCGATAAATTACAACTTTCTTACCGGGCCGGTGAAGACGGGAGACCGGCTCCTGCTGAACACAACCGCGGTCCACCTGGCGCTGGGCAGCGGAGGCTATCACTTTGTGGAATTTAATTTCAGCCACCCGCTGCCCCCTTTTGAAGGCCGCGGCCATATCATGAAGCTCTGCTATACTCCCTGGCAAATGCGCGTGCTCAGCTGCGAGGAGTATGCCTCCGGCAACCGGGCGCTGCTGGCCCGCTTTGGCGGCCTCGACAAAACTCCGGTGCTTATCGGGGAACTGCACAGCATGATTGCTCCCGCCGTGGCGGTGTTGAAATATTACCGGCCTGCTTGCAGGATTGCCTATATCATGACCGACGAAACGGCTCTGCCGCTTCCCTTCAGCCGCACCATTGCCCGGCTGCAGGAAAAAGGATTGCTCAGCGGCACTGTCACCTGCGGTCATGCCTTTGGCGGTGATCTCGAAGCGGTAAATGTCTATTCAGCGCTGGCGGCTTGCCGCAGCCTTATCGGCGCCGATTTCATCGTTATCGCTCCGGGCCCCGGCAGCATCGGCACCGCCAGCCGTCTCGGATTCAGCGGCATGGAGACGGGCGATCATGTAAACCGGGTTAACGCCCTCGGGGGAACGCCCCTCTATATCCCCCGGATCTCTTTTGCCGAGCGGCGCCGGCGGCACTTTGGCGTAAGCCACCACACCCTTACCGCGCTGGCCCTGGCGTCTCTTTCTCCGGCGCTATTGGTATTGCCGCAGATGGATCCGCAGCGGCTGCGGCTTTGTCTCAACCAGCTGACCGGCAGAAAGCTGCTGTCGCGGCACCGGCTGCAACTGCTCCAGGCGCCGCCGCTGGAAATGATCATGGAGCAGATGGAGATCGGTCCGATGGAGAGCATGGGACGTTCTTACCGGGATGATCCCTGCTTTTTTGACGCCGCCGCTTCGGCCGCGGCTGCGGCTTTGCGGTTGGCAGAGCAGAATGAAGGAGGAGAAAAAAATGGAGGAGAAGACGCTCTCGTCGACCTACCTTTACCGGGGCAGGATTATCAATCTCCGCCGGGATCAGGTCCTAACTCCCGGCGGCGGAGAGCCGGCTGTACGGGAGATAGTGGAGCACCCCGGTGCGGTGGCCATCCTGGCGCTGGATCAGAAAGGGCGCGTGCTCCTGGTAAGGCAGTACCGTCATGCCACCGCCGGAGTTTTGCTGGAGGTGCCGGCAGGAAAGCTGGAACCGGGAGAAGAGCCGCTATCCTGCGCCCGGAGAGAACTGGCTGAGGAGACCGGCTGCCGGGGAGAAAACTGGAGAGAGCTGACCTGGTTTTACAGTTCTCCGGGATTTTGCGATGAAAAAATTCATCTCTTCCTGGTCGAAGTGGTTTCTGAAGGAGCGCCTTCGCCCGGCGGTGAAGAAGTGCTCGAACCTGTCTGGACCGATCTGGCCGAAGCGCATCAGGCGCTTCTTAAAGGCGAAATCAATGATGCCAAGACCATCATCGCCCTGCAGTTCGCCGCGTCGCTGACTGCATAAATACTCTTGCCGCCGCATAAAGATAATCGAATCAAAGCCGGGGGGCGGCAAATTGGACGAGGTACGGCGCGATCTGCAGGAATACTTTCGGCAAAATATGGGAACATATATTTTTATTACCGCCCTCTTTTCCGGGGGCGTACTGGCCGGGGCTGCGGTTTTGCGGGGGCTGGGGGCAGAAGAGCAGTTCCTGCTGAACCGCTATTTTGGTTACTTTATCGAGAGCTTTAACGAAACGGGGGTTATTGATCAGGGAGCTGTCTTCCGGCAGGCCCTGATCTTGAATTTTCAATACCTGTTCCTGACCTGGTTCATGGGCATATTTTTATTCGGCTTTCCGGTTATTGCCGGACTGGTAGGGTTGCGGGGTTTTTCTCTTGGTTTTACGGTAGGCTTTTTGGTGCAGCGGGCCTCGCTGCGCGGCGTCCTTTTTGCAGCCGGTTCCATCTTGCCGCATAATTTAATTATGGTACCGGCGTTGATCGCCGCCGGAGTCACCGGCTTCTCTTTTTCCTGGCTCCGCCTGCGCTGTTACCTGGAGAAACGCCCATGCTCTATAAAGGAACATCTGGGGCCTTATTCCATGATGTTCCTCCTGGTGGGTTTGCTGCTGGCGGCAGCGGTGCTGGTGGAGGCCTATATTTCTCCTGTATTTATAAAATTGCTCATTCCGGTAATTCGCTAAAATAAGCCTTGCCGGCGCTGTGGAAAAAAGGATTTTCCGTCTTGGTTGTGGAATAGTTAGAAGAATTTTCTTTTGTGGGGGCAGCTAATTGATGCATTCGTGGCTCGAGAATTATTCTCATTACCTGTCAGTGGAAAAGGGATTGGCCCGGAATACTCTCGAATCATACCGGCGAGATTTACAGAAATTCCTCAAGTATCTGGAAAAGAAAAAGATTACAGCTCCGCAAGAAATTGATCGCCAGGCGATCACCGATTACCTCCTTACCTTGAAGAATGAGGGGCGAACTCCCGCCACCATCTCCCGCAATGTGGCTTCAATACGTTCTTTTTTTAACTTTTTGGTTCAGGAAGGACTGCTGGAAGATAATCCGGCCCAGCTGGTGAAAGCGCCGCGGATCGAAAAAAAATTGCCTCGCGTCTTGACCACCAAAGAGATTGACCAGCTGCTGCGCCAGCCCCGCAACGACAGCCATGTGGGCCTAAGGGATAAAGCAATGCTTGAACTGCTTTATGCTTCGGGCATTCGCGTTTCCGAACTTGTTTCTTTGAATGTGACCGACTTCAGCCCCGAGGTGGGTTACCTGCGCTGCCGGGGGAAAGGGATGAAGGAGCGGATTGTCCCCATCGGCTCTGTTGCCGTGAGCTACGTTCAAGATTATTTACGTAACTGCCGCCAGAAAATGCTTAAACAGAACGAGGAAAAGGCGCTTTTCTTAAACCATCACGGGCGCCGTTTGACCAGGCAGGGCTTCTGGAAAATATTGAAAAAATATGCCCGGCAGTCCAATATCAGCGGCGAGATCACCCCGCACACTCTGCGCCATTCTTTTGCCACTCATCTTCTTGAAAACGGCGCCGACCTCCGTTCGGTCCAGGAGATGCTGGGCCATTCGGATATATCCACTACTCAGATCTATACCCAGATAACCCGGCGCAAAATCCGTGAGGTTTATGACAAAACCCACCCGAGAGCTTGACCATACCTTGACGCGGCGGCGGGCCATAATCACCGTTCTCGACGGGGCCGGAGTGGGAGCGCTTCCCGATGCCGCCGCTTACGGGGATTCCGGGGCCAACACTCTGCTCCATGTCATATCAGCGGAGGGGCCGCTGCGCCTGCCCAACCTGCAGCGGCTCGGCCTGGATGAGATTCTCTCACTCTCAACTGACCCTTCTTTATTTACTTCGCACCCCCTGCTCAGCGAGGCGGGATATTACGGGAGGATGGCCTCCCGTGCCGCGGGGAAGGATACTACCAGCGGCCACTGGGAGCTGGCCGGCCTGGTTTTAAAGAAGCCTTTCCCGGTCTATCCGCAGGGTTTTCCCCCGGAGATTATCAGCGCCTTTGAAAAGGCCATCGGCCGCCCTGTTCTGGGCAACATCCCCGCTTCGGGGACGGAGATCATCAAGGAACTGGGGGAGCAGCACCTGCAAACAGGCCGGCCCATAGTTTATACTTCGGCAGACAGCGTCTTTCAGATCGCCGCCCACGAAGAAATCGTTCCTCCCGAGGAGCTTTACCGCTGGTGCAAGGCGGCGCGCGAAATTCTCCAGGGTGAGCACGCCGTCGGCAGAGTCATTGCCCGTCCATTTATCGGCAGCCCCGGCGCTTTTAAGCGGACTGCCCGCAGGAAAGATTTTTCTCTGTCACCACCGGGAGAGACCCTCCTGGACCGGGCCTCCGCGGCCGGCTACCCGGTGGCCGTAATCGGAAAAGTAGCCGATATCTTCAACCACCGCGGGGTTAATTTGCACCGGCCGGGCGGTGACAATGAGGCTACCGCCGCAGCCCTCTTCGCTTTGCTGGAAGAGCTACCCGAAGGCCTTATCTGGGCTACTTTTGGCGATTTTGATACCCTCTACGGCCACCGCAATGACAGCCGCGGCTTTGCCGCCGCCCTGGAGCGCTTTGATCGACATCTGGGAAAGATCCTCGGCTTGCTCCGCCCGGAAGATCTTATTTTCATCACCGCCGACCACGGCTGCGATCCCACCTACCCTGGAACGGATCATACACGCGAATATGTCCCCCTCATCGCCTGGAGCCCCTCGCTGCGGCAAAGTGTGGCTGTGGGCACCCGCTCATCTTTTGCCGACCTGGGCGCATCCGCTGCTGCCTGGCTCCGCCTTTCTCCCCTGGCACAGGGCCTCTCTTTCCTCCAGCCCGAATAAGTTAATTTGGTGCCAGGCACCTAGTTAACTTATTGCGGTATGAATTAAGGCTCCTTTGGAGAAAATAGTAAAAAAAGAGGGGGATGGGAGCGTGAAGTTAGAAAAGCCGGTCCTGTTGCTGATCCTATTTCTTCTTTTTGCCCTTCCTGTTGCTGAAGCCGCCGAAAATACGGCGCCGCCTGAACCGGATTTTGAGATCAAGGCCAAGGCCGCCCTGCTGATGGAGACAAACAGCGGCAAGATCATCTGGGAAAAAAATAGCCGGGAAAAGCTTTATCCGGCCAGCCTGACCAAGATCATGAGCCTGCTCCTGGTGATGGAGCATCTGGCCGCGGGGACAGTATCACTTGAAGACCAGGTGCTTGTCAGCGCCCGGGCTTCATCAATGGGCGGCTCCGAGATATTTTTAAGCGAGGGCGACGTGGTTTCACTGGAGAACCTCCTTATCGGGATGGCCGTGGGCTCGGCCAATGACGCCGCGGTAGCCGTGGCGGAGTATGTAGCCGGCTCCGTGGAGGGGTTTGTGGAGTTGATGAATGAGAAGGCGCGCAGCCTGGGGATGGAGCAGACTCATTTCTGCAACCCCCACGGCCTTCACGATCCCGATCATTACAGCAGCGCTCATGATGTGATGCTCATGAGCCTGGCGTTGCTGGAATATCCGCAAATTCACCAGTGGGCTACCATCTGGATGGATGAGCATTTTCTTCAAGGACAGATCCGCTCCGGAGAGGTATTCTTAAGCAATACCAACCGCATGATTGTCGATTATTACGGCTGCGACGGGCTAAAGACCGGCTTTACCCGGGAAGCGGGCAACGGAATATCCGCAACGGCGTTGAGAGGAAAAACCCGCCTGCTGGCCGTGGTCATGGGCTCCGACACTGAAAAGGACCGCTACGACACAGCCCGCGCTCTCCTGGACTACGGCTTCAATAACTTTAAAAGCGTGCCGGTAATTAAAAAAGGAACTGAGGTTGTCAGATTGCCGGTAGACAAGGGCTATCCGCCTGAAGTATCCGTAATAGCGGCAAAGAACCTGGGCCTGCTCCTGCCGCAGGGCGCGGCAGAAGAGTACGAGAAAGAGGTCCGGCTTCTAGACTTTGAACTTCCGCTGCAGCAGCATCAGAAAGTGGGAGAACTTATTGCGCGTTATGGTGACGGCGAGAAAGCAGTAGTGGATTTGCTGGTCCAAGAAGAGGTCCGGCGGGCCTCCATCATGACTATGTTTAAGCGGCTGCTCTACCGGTGGCTGAGGTTCGGACGCTAGCTGAAATCTCATGCCCCGCCAGGTTTGTAGGGGCGGCTCATGAGCTGCCCAAACTCGACCGCCAAAGGAAACAAAAAAGCTGAATAAGAAAAGCGACTTCCAAAACAGAATCATTCAGCTTTAACAGCGGGCGAGCATGCCTCGCCCCTACAGATTGACGCATTACTTTTTCGGTACGCTTAAAGGCGATCAAAGTGGGACAAACAGGTACGTCCCCGTTGTCCCAGAATACTTCTTACCTTCAACATCCCACCTCTCACCTCCCTACCCGGCTCCTTTCTCCTTGTCGAAATATTTTCAAGAATGGCAGGAAATTTACGGGAAGTGCAGAACTAATTTCCAATGTTAAGGAATCATTTCTGAACAGGGGTGTCGTTATGAAGATCGAGATTGAGCAGCGCCAAGCAGTATTGCTGGTCCGTTTAACCGGAGAGCTGGATCATCACCATGCCGAACAGTTGCGCGAAAAGCTGGACCGGGAGATTGCGAGCCGCCCTTCCGGTGCCGTTCTCTTCAACCTGGGCGGGCTTACTTTTATGGACAGCTCCGGGGTGGGAGTGTTGCTGGGACGCTATCGAAAGATCGATGCGGCAGGCGGACGCGTGGCTGTCTGTGAAGCTCCCGCCGTCATCTCCCGAATAACGGAGATCTCGGGCCTGGCCCGGATTATCCCTTTTTTTGATCGCGAAGCCGATGCCTTGCAGCACCTGCTCCTGGGATTGCCTTCCAAAAGGAGGTTTTAACCATGGGATCATCCCGTACATTCATGAAGCTGGAGATAGAAAGCCTCTCGGAAAATGAAGCCTTTGCCCGCGTGGTGGTGGCCGCTTTTGCGGCGCGCCTTGATCCCACGCTGGAAGAAATTAGCGATATCAAGACGGCGGTTTCCGAAGCGGTAACCAATGCCATCATTCATGCCTACGAGGACAAGGTCGGCCTCATCTGCATCAGATCTTACCTGGACGGGAATCTCCTTACCGTTGAGGTGGAAGACTGGGGGATTGGTATTGACGACCTGGAGAAAGCTCGCGAACCGCTTTATACCAGCAAACCGGAACTGGATCGCTCCGGGATGGGTTTTACCATTATGGAAAATTTTATGGATGAGTTTAGCGTCCGCTCCGCCCCTGGGAAAGGGACCGTGGTGACCATGGTAAAGGAGATCCGCTCCAAGAGCAAAGTTAAGGAGAATTAGACCTCATGTCCGAGGAACAGATCCGGGAGCTGCTGCGGCGCTTCCAGGAGGGTGAAGAAGAAGCCGGAGAAACACTCTTCAGGCAGATGGAACCGCTGGTCAAAGCCTATGCCCTGAGGATGACCGGCCGGGCCGGGGAGCGGGATGATTATTTCCAGGCCGGGATGATGGGCCTGTTAAAGGCGGCGCAGCGCTTTAATCCGGCCCGGGGAGTAAAATTTATTACTTTCGCCCTATCCTGGATCGAAGGGGAGATGCGCCTTTACAGGCGCCGCACCGGCTTTCCGCTTAAAGTGAGCCGTTCCATGCTGGAGCAGTCCCGGCGGTTGAACAGTTGCCGCGAGCAGTTAATGCAAGCCCTGCATCGCGAGCCCACGGTGGGCGAAATTGCCGATGTCATGGGGATTGCTTCTGAAGATGTGGCCCTGGTGATGGAATCTTCCCTCCCCCTTGCTCCGCTGGAAGAGGAGGCGCTTGCGGACGGGGAGGGAATGAGCGAGGAAGAGAAGCTGCTGGAGCGGCTTGCTCTCGGCGAAGGCATGATGAAGCTGACCCCCCTGGAGCGGCAGTTGATTGTGCTGCGTTTTTTTGATGAATTGACCCAGGCTGAAACGGCAGGGCGCCTGGCCCTATCACAGCGCCAGGTTTCACGGTTTGAAAAAAGGATTCTCCGGCAGCTGCGCTTTCACATGCAGCCGGAAGTCTGAAATCTGCCGCCCCCGCCGGAATAAAAAATCCTCTTTACCGCATACTAAAATCGCACTGAAAATAGATTCTCTGGAGGGAATAATGATTTCCTGGGGTGATGGCAAAGCCACGGCTGTATTTTTGTGGGCGGCTCTTTTATTTCTTATTTCCGGAATGGTGATCTACCTGCTCTTCTTCACTCCGCCGGAGCAGCCGCGCCGTTCATTACCCGTTCTGGCGAAATTGGAGCAAATCAGCACTCGCACATAAATCAACAAAAGAAGGAGGGTGCCTCATTGACTACGGTTGCCAAGGTCATTGAACTGGTCGGTGAATCAGGTATCAGCTGGGATGACGCCGTGCGGAATGCCGTCAAGGAAGCGTCCAAAACAATTGACGGGATTACGGGGGTCGAGCTGGTAAATTGCACCGCCAGCCTGGATAACGGGGAGATCAAAGAATATAAAGTGAACCTGAAAGTTGCTTTCGGCGTCCGGGAGGATCGCTAGATTAAAAGGAGAGGCCATGCCTGCAGTTCCCGAAGAGCTTAATATTGGCTATGAGGAATACCGGGAGCTTGCGGAGAGGGAGAAGCCAGCTCCCCCGCTTGTTCGCAACGCGCTGACCGCTTTTATCAGCGGCGGCGCTATCTGTGTTCTCGGGCAGGCCATCCAGAACGGGTTTATCGCCCTGGGCTTGAATCCCGAGGATGCGGCCAACCCAACCGTGGCCGCAGTGATTTTACTGGCTTCGCTCTTGACCGGGTTGGGGCTTTTTGATCGCCTGGCCCGCTTTGCCGGAGCCGGTCTTGCCGTTCCCGTGACCGGATTTGCCAATTCGGTTACTTCGGCAGCGCTTGAGTTCAAAAAAGAGGGGCTGGTGCTGGGCATCGGCTCCAAGATGTTTTCGCTGGCCGGAACGGTGATTCTATTCGGCGTGATTACGGCCTTTGTTGTAGGGTTGATTTCGGCCATATTTTGAGCAGCCGGTGCGCTAACGAAGAGAGCGGAGGAAAAACGATGAGTCAAAAAGCGGGCCGGCAGAGTGTCCTGTTCGATCCTCCACCTTATTTGACTTCCGCTGCCACCGTGGTGGGACCGATGGAAGGAAGGGGCCCCCTGGGGGATGACTTTGATCTGGTATACCGGGACCTCTATATTAATCAGAAGAGCTTTGAAGCTGCCGAGCGGAAGATGCTTCAGGAAGCCTGCTTGCTGGCGCTGGAAAAACGAAATATCAAGCTCAATGATATTGATTATTTCCTGGCCGGAGATCTCTTGAACCAGATCACTGTTTCCGGTTATAGCGCCGCCGAGCTGGGCCTCCCCTTTTTCGGGCTTTACGGCGCCTGCTCCACGTTGACGCTGGCGCTTTCGTGGGGAGCTATGCTCGTGGCGGGGGGCTTTGCCCAAAATGTTCTCGCGGCCACCTCGAGCCATAATTGCTGCGCTGAGCGCCAGTTCCGCTACCCCACGGAATACGGTTTTCAACGACCGAGACAGGCCCAATGGACCGTTACCGGGGCGGCAGCGGCGGTGATCAGCGCCGCCGGCGAGAGTCCGCGAATCGCCGCGGTAACCACGGGAAAGGTGATCGACCTGGGTGAAAAAGACGCTCTCAACCTCGGGGCGGCCATGGCTCCGGCAGCTGCGTCCACATTGATCAGGCATTTCCTGGATCTGCAGCGTGCTCCGGACTATTACGATCTCATCGTCACTGGCGATCTCGGCCAAATTGGTTCCGGGATTTTACGAAAGCTCCTTGCCCGCAGCGGCTATTTTATGGAAGAGAATTACAATGACTGCGGCCTGATGATCTACAACCCCGAGCTTCAGCAGGTCGAGGCAGGCGGCAGCGGATGCGCCTGTTCGGGAGTCGTGGTGCTGGGCCATCTTTACAGGCGGATGAAGGCGGGCGAACTGAACAGGGTCCTGGTTGTCTCCACGGGCGCGCTGCACAGCCCCACCACCTTGGGCCAGGGAGATTCTATCCCGGGTGTGGCCCACGCTGTCGCCCTGGAGATTTAGCCGCAGCCCGGCCCGGCAGAAAGGAGTTGATCGAAGAACATGGGAAGCTACCTGACCGCATTTCTTGTGGGAGGGCTGTTCTGCCTCATCGGACAGCTTCTTTTTGACCTTACTCCCTTTACACCGGGGCATATTCTTTCCGGCTTCGTGGTCGCCGGCGGCATTCTCGGGGGACTTGGCCTCTATGACAAGCTGATTCAATTTGCCGGAGCCGGGGCCAGCCTGCCCATTTCCAGTTTTGGCAACGCCCTGGTCAAAGGGGCCATATCGGAGGCGTCGCGCCATGGTGTAATCGGTATATTAACAGGCATGTTCGAGTTGACCAGCACCGGGATCACCGCGGCGATCATATTTGCATTTCTAACTGCACTGATTTTCAATCCCAAGGGCTAGCATTCCAAAAAAATAAGATGGAAAGAAGCGCGGATCATGTCTACGGCGATTCATAAAAAACTGGAGCGAAATATAGCCTATCTGCAAGAGCGGCTTGATCTGGGAAAAGAAAATTTTGATCTCATCCTCAAAGAGATGGTGGTCGGAGGCAAAAAAGCGGCCGTACTCTTTGTGGACGGCCTGAGCAATAACGAAGTCTCGGTCTTTGTGATCCGATCTTTGCTGGGGGCAACCAGGGAACAGATTGCCACCGGCACCATCGAAAAACTTATGAAGGAAATTATTCCCTTTGGCGAGACCAGCCCGGTGGAGGATCTTGAAGAGGCCATCCGGCAGGTCCTCGCCGGCCTCATGCTGCTCCTCGTTGACGGAGAGCAGATAGGACTGCTCCTCGACACCCGGCAATATCCGGCCCGCAGCCCGGAGGAGCCCGATATCGAAAAAATTACCCGGGGGTCACGCGACGGATTTGTGGAGACGATGGTCTTCAATATAGCGCTGATCCGGCGGCGGATCCGGGATCCCCAGTTAAGATGCGAAATTATTAATGTGGGGCAGCGCTCGGTAACCGACATTGCGGTCATGTATATGAAGGATATCGCCAATCCCCAGATTGTGGAGAACATCCGCGCCAGGCTCACATCGATCAATATCGACGCCCTGCCCATGGCCGAAAAGACGGTCGAAGAGTTTATTACCCATACATTCTGGAATCCTTTTCCGGTGGTCCGCTATACCGAGCGCCCCGATGTGGCGGCCAACCACCTGGTGGAGGGGCATGTGATCATCGTTGTAGACACCTCGCCTTCGGTGATGATCGTGCCGGTCACCTTTTTTCATCTGCTCCAGCATGCCGAGGAGTTCCGGCAGAATCCCATCATCGGCACCTACGTCCGCTGGGTCAGGCTGATCGGTATTTTTATCTCTTTCATGCTCATCCCGGTTTGGCTGCTCGTGGCGACAGAGCCGCGCTACCTGCCCGAAGCGCTTAAGTTTATCGGTCCCGAGGAGAAGACAAGCATACCCATCTATTTGCAGTTTATCTTTGCTCATTTTGGGCTGGACCTGGTGCGCATGGCCAGCATCCATACTCCTTCGCCCTTTGCTACCGCCCTGGGCCTGGTGGGGGCGCTGCTCATTGGCCAGATCGCCGTTTCGGTAGGCTTTTTTACCCCGGAGGTCCTTCTCTATACCGGTCTGGTCGCTCTTGGCGTATTTTCCACGCCCAGCTGGGAGCTCAGCATGGCCAACCGGGTTTATCTTCTCCTGCTCATCCTCCTTACGGGGCTCTTCCGCCTGCCCGGGCTGATCGCAGGATTTGCCCTCATTTTTATAAACCTGGTCACAACGAAGTCTTTCGGCTTGCCCTATCTCTGGCCGCTCATTCCTCTAAATCCAAAGGTGCTTCTTTATGTATTCATCCGCCGGCCCATCCCTTTGCAGTTTTACCGCCCCCGCTGGCTGGAGACCAGGGACAGCGATCGCACCACGAAAGGGCGTTAAGCCAGAGGCAGGCAGCCGGAGGCCTGAGCCAGGGTTCGTGGAATAGCCGGATCTGCTGCCAGGCATACCCCTCCCAGTTCACCTCTCAATATCAACTGCGGCGCTGTATAGAGAGGGTGCCGCTTTTATGATATAATTTACCAAGGTAAAGCTCTTCACAGTCAATAAAGATAATGGTGGCTGGGCGGATTGACAATTATATTGACCCATAATAATGCA
>Ga0208823_1000174_pt1 | contig 54902 bp, 50 predicted proteins | sample AD_UKC075_MetaG_FD_184440 | JGI IMG/M metagenome (GOLD analysis project Ga0208823, IMG submission 184440) | Active sludge microbial communities of municipal wastewater-treating anaerobic digesters from USA - AD_UKC075_MetaG (SPAdes) (version 2) | ecosystem: Engineered > Bioreactor > Anaerobic >...
CAAGGAATACACCGGTACCCTTCTGCTCAACAAAGCTTCTGCCCATGTCCACGGCGACGAAACCGCCACCAGTGAACGCAAGGCCAGTACCATGCAGGTGCGGCTGGATGAAAAGGTCGGCTCCGATGAAGACACCCGCCACCTGGGCATTGAAGTGGGGGATTTTGTCGCCTTTGACCCCCGCACCGTTGCTACCGAATCCGGTTTCATTAAATCCCGTCACCTGGACGATAAGGCTGGAGTAGCTGTAATCCTGGGGGTGCTCAAGGCCATTCAGCAAGAAAATCTGGAACTTCCCTGCACCACTTACTTCTACTTCAGCAACTTTGAAGAAGTCGGCCATGGAGCAAGCGCCGGCATCCCCGCAGGGGTCAGGGAAATGCTCTGCATTGACATGGGCGCCCCTGGCGAGGGCCAGCAATCCGATGAGTTCAGCGTCTCTATCTGTGCCAAAGATTCCACCGGCCCTTACAGCTGGTCGCTGAAGGAAAGACTCGTCGCCCTGTGCAAGGACAATGACATTCCCTATCGGGTGGACATATACCCCTTCTATGGTTCCGATGCCTCAGCATCTCTAAGGGCAGGCCACGATTTAGTTGCGGGCCTCATCGGCCCCGGAGTCGACGCTTCCCACTCTTACGAGCGCACCCACAAAGACAGCATTATTGCAACGGCCAACCTTGCCCTGGCCTATATTAAGAGCGAATTCTAAAATGTGGCACAGGGAAATCCCAGTGCCACATCGCTATTCCTTGAAAATAACAGCCAGCAGGCTCACTGCGCCGTAAATTATCACGATTGCCAGGAAGATGCTGAGCATTCCCAGCCCCATTACTTTGAGAGAGCTGAGGAAATTTGCATAGGCAATTTCCCAACTGTAGTCTGCAAACATATTATCTCCATCCTTCTTTCTAGAATAAAAGCGGCACCAATCTCAAGATAACACCACCGGCCACTACAGAGGCAATCTGCCCGGCAACATTGGCCCCTGCAGCATGCATTAAGAGATGGTTCTGGTCGTTGGCTTCCAGGCCCATCTTCTGCACCACCCGGGCAGACATAGGAAAGGCAGAAATCCCTGCGGCGCCGACCATGGGATTAATCTTATTCTTTTTCTTCAGGAAGAGATTGAGGATTTTGGCGAACATGACGCCGCTAATGCTGTCAAAGACAAAGGCGAAAAGACCAAGGAACATTATGAGCAGGGTTTCAAAGGTGAGGAACTCAGCGGCCTGCATCCTAAAGGCAATAGTAATGCCAAGAAATAGGGTGACCAGGTTAGCCAGCACGTTCTGGGCTGTTTTACTAAGGCTGTCCAGCTTGCCGCATTCACGGATGAGATTGCCAAACATTAAGAATCCAACCAAGGATATCGAGCCCGGGGCTGCCAGGCCGGCAACAATGGTGACGATTATCGGGAACAAGATCTTCGTTGTCCGGGAGACGCTCTTTGGATTGTACTCCATCTCCATGGCCCTTTCCTTCCTAGTGGTGACCAGCTTAATGGCCAAGGGTTGGATTATGGGGACCAGGGCCATATAAGAATAAGCCGCTACGGCTATAGCCGAGATATAATTGCTTTTGAAGATGTTAGACACTAAGATTGACGTCGGCCCGTCGGCAGCACCGATAATGGCAATGGAGGCGGCATCCTTCAGTTCAAAGCCCAGCAATGATGCCAGGGAAAAAGTGAGGAAGATGCCAAATTGCGCCGCTGCTCCAAAGAGCAACATACGGGGATTGGACAGTAAGGGGCCAAAATCAATCATTGCCCCAATGCCGATAAAGAGAAAGAGCGGCAACGCTTCGGCGGCTTCAATTCCGATCTCATACATCCAGGCAATGATACCGGTGGTCTCCCCAATTCCAGGCATCACCTGATTAAGCACGCCGGATAGGGGCAGGTTAACCAGAATCGCCCCGAACCCCATAGGCAGCAATAGTGAAGGTTCCATGTCCTTCTTAATTGCCAGATAGATGAGCAGCCCTCCCAGCAGCATCATTATTACCTGGGGCAGGGTAATAGAGGCAATACCACTGATTAGTACGTCCACATGCATCATCCTTTAGTCAATGATTATAAGGCCAAACCCAATAAAAATATTATCACATCCCGGACAGGCCGTCACCCCTTTTCCCATGCCCGAAAAAAGCAAAAGCGGGGCGCAAACCCCGCTTTTGCTTTGTCCTTCGGGTTAGTTTTAAGGAACTATTACTTCATCCAGTATCCAGCCCTCTGCCCTGTCGCCCTTGTAGACAAAGGCCACCATGTAATAGGTGCCCGCAGGCAGCGGTTGCCCCGAGGCAGTTTTATCCCAATAGTACTCCACATACCCCGCAGGGACATTATAATCGGCAATCAATTCCGCTACCGGCGTGATATTCAGAGTATATAAATCCAGATATACTGCATCGGCACCGCCAGGCAGATACAGCTCGATGAGGTACTGATCCCCCAAATCCGCAAGTCCGGCTCCCCCAAGGAGAGGATAATCTGGTTCTCCTACGAAGAGGATGGTTGGCACCCGTATTTCCTCGTTGTCTCCCTTGAGGGTAATTTCTCCCTCGTAATAGCCGGGAGCAAGGGCCGAGGCATTAACCTGCACATTCATTTTCACTTCTTGAGATTTTCCAGGGCCAACATTGAGGTTATTGCTGTGGGTCACCTTTATGCCGGCAGGGAATTCCACATCCATGGTGTACCTAACCCGCTTACTGGAAAGGTTCTTAATTGTAAACCGGAACTGCTCCACTTGCTTGCCTTTGGCCTTGTTAAAGACCCCGTAGGAGTAACTGCCAGGTGCGACAAGGGTCTTGGCCTCAATGGCCTTATCCACCCTGATGCTGCCTGCCCCCTGGGTATTATGGGGGTAGGGGGCTCCGGTATAGGGGTCTGTCAGCTCAACAGCAGTATTCATCAGAGCAGCCTTAATGTCTTCCACACTCCAATTGGGATGGGCCTGGCGCAGCAGAGCCGCGGCTCCGGCCACATGGGGTGAAGCCATGCTGGTTCCCTGGTAAGCGGCATATCCGTGCGGCGCAGCAGGGTCGTGAGTCGGCACAGTGCTGATGATATCAACACCGGGGGCGCAGACATCCGGCTTGATCATCCATGTGGCCACTACCGGGCCTCTGGATGAAAAATCCCCGACGCTTTCCATGTATCCGAGATGATCGATGCTGAAGGTAACCCTGTTGTTGCCAGCAACCATTTCCTGATACATTGCCACCCCGTCAAGGCCTGACATCTTAAAGGTGGGGATGACCATGCCGCCAACGGTGGGGCCAATGTCACCGGCAGCATTATTAAAGATAATTGCTGCAACGGCACCTGCATCGGCTCCGTTAGCTGCCTTTTCCAGGAAGGTATAGGTTCCCCTTTGAATTAAAGCGACTTTGCCGGTTAAGTCCAGGCCGGCAAAATCCTCTACACCTCCAAGGCCGGCGTAGACAAACTCGTACTCATTGCCATCCAAGGCCAGTACATCGGCAGGGTCGGTATAGCCCATAACATCAAAACTGTTATACTCCACCCCTTCAGAGGTGAAAATCTCGGCGGCAAAGAAATCCTGGGGCAGGGCTGTGGCGCCCACAGTAATAGCAGTCCTGGAAGTCCCCGGTGAGCCCACAGTCCAATTATTGGGGCCTGAATTACCTGAGGAGGTAACTGCCACCACTCCTTCTGCCATAGCCCAATCCAGGGCAATGCTGGTGGCCCAGTCGGGGTCATTGAGGGAGTTGCCCAGGGACAGGTTCATGACATCGGCCCCATCCAATACAGCGCGTTCAATCGCTGCCACTACATCAGTGGTAGAACCAGTGCCGCCGGGGCCCAGCACCCTGTAGGCCAGCAACTTTGCTTCAGGGGCAATACCCTTAATCAAGCCATTGGCGGCAATTGTTCCCGCCACGTGGGTGCCATGAGCAGTCTCACCATCGGGGATGATTCCCGGAGGCGTTTCTTGAGGGTCAGGATCGTCATCCACAAAGTCCCAGCCCTTATATTCTCCGAAGGCGTGGGCAAGATCGGGATGGGTATAATCGCAGCCGGTATCAATAACGGCCACTGTTATCCCCTTACCAGTGAAGCCCAGCTCATTCCATATCCTTTCGGCACCAATATACGGAGCTGAATAAATCATCGTCGGCGCTTCGACGAAATCCATAGCTTCTCCAGTGACGGTGTATTCGACATTGGGATACACCGCCTTTACTCCGGGGATAGCCAGCAGGGCAGGAATCATGTTCTCGCTGATATCCAGGGACATGCCGGAAAAGACGTGGGAGTAACTCCTGTTTACCTCCACCTCCGTGACGGCGCTTATTGCCTTGACAATTTTATCCATTTCCGCCTTGAGCTTGCCTGCACTCTGGTTAATGCCGGTATGTTTCCCTTCGACAATAGAAACAGCCTCCAGCTCCACGATTACAGTGACTTCCTCCTCAGAGGAAAAGTCAAATTTGCCATAGAGAGTGGCAAGCTTAAGAGGCTCTTCGGGGCGGGCTGCAGCGCCGATACCTACCACTGAGAACACCAGTACTAACACGACGAAAAATACCAGCGACTTAACCCTTCTCAACATGCTTTTTTACCACCTTTCTTATATTTTTTCAATAAACCGCCATACCCCTGCCCGACATCCCTCCTTAGGCATACTGCCGGTCTGTTGCACATCTGCCTGCTTGAAGAGGGCAACGACTTTTCCCGTATGTAAGTACAAAAATAGATGCGCCCGACCAAAGAGATTAAACCGGTCATTAGACACATCTATTAAAAGCGCTTCCCCAAAAGGGTGCTTAAATTCTACCATATATTATTCGTAGGAATTTGACTTATTCTGTCCGTGGATTTTTCCATTTCCCGACGGTTTCCGACATTTTCCGGGTACTGATCACCGCTGCGGAGTCAACTTCTTCATACCGTTCATGTAGGGCCACAGGACTTTGGGGATGTTGACACTGCCATCTTCCTGCTGATGGTTCTCCAGCAGGGGGATGAGGATGCGGGGTGAGGCAATGCCGGTATTGTTCAAAGTATAGCAGAACTTCGATTTGCCGTCGCTGTCCCGGTACTTAATGTTCAGCCTTCTGCTCTGGTAGTCGTTCAAGGTCGAACAGGAATGGGTCTCGCAATAGGCGCCGCGACTGGGCATCCAGGTCTCCACTTCATGTTTCAACACCTGTCCCGCGCCAATTTCGCCGGTGCAGGCAAGGGCAACCCGATAAGGAAGCTCCAGTTCCTGCAAAATTTCTTCCACGTTCTGAAGCAGTTCATTGTGGAGATTAGCGGCAACCTCGGCTTCTGCAGGACAGAAAATTACCTGCTCAACTTTCTGGAACTGATGCACCCGATAGAGGCCGCGGGTATCCTTGCCGTAAGTACCTGCCTCCCTCCGGAAACAGGTGGAAAGGGCTGTGTAGCGCAAGGGCAGATCTCGGTAAGATAAAATTTCATCCATGTGGTAAGACACCATGGGCACCTCCGAGGTCCCTACCAGGTACAGCTCATCCTCCGGAATGGCATAAGCCTGGTCACGGCCCAGGGGGAAATATCCCGTCCCCATCATCGCCCGCTCCCGTACCAGCACCGGCACTGTCAGCAGGGTGTACCCCTTGGCTATGAGCTTGTCGATGACGAATCGCGTTACAGCCATCTCCAGCAGAGCCCCGGCATTTTTCAGGATAAAGGAACGGGTACCGGCCATTTCCACTGCCCGGGGGACATCGACTATGTCCAAAGCCTCGGCTAACTCCAGATGGTCTTTAAAGGGAAAGGGAAATTCCGGGACTTCTCCCACCCGGCGCAGTTCCACATTATCTGCTTCATCTTTGCCAACAGGCACTTCCGGTAAGGGCACGCTGGGAACCAGCAGCATCAATTCATCATATTCTTCCTTCACCGCTGCCAGCCGGCCTTCAATTTCACTGATTTTATCTTTTAGCTCCCGAACCCGAAGAATCCCCTCTTGTTTTGCTGCCCCCTCGAGCTTGGGTATTTCCCGGGAAAGGCTGTTGCGCTCTCCCCGTAAGGAATCAGCCTGGGAAGTAAGAGCTTTTACCTCCTGGTAGATGGCCAGCAGCCTGTCAACGTCCACCTCCATATTCTTGTCCCTGGCCGCCTTTCTAACGACATCGGGATTCTCCACGATAAACCTGATATCCAGCATAATTACACCTCCATAAAATTAAAAACCCGTCCCGGTAAGGGACGAGCTCAATGCCCGCGGTACCACCCAAATTAACCGAAAAGCGGTTCACTTGTTTGCGCCTTAACCCTGCGCCCGGGTCCGACTCATCGCCGGATTTCTCCAGGGCGGAATTCCCAAAATCCCCTGACTGGCTTTCACCTGCCGCCAGCTCTCTGCACAGGAGTATCTTGCTACTCTTCCCCTTCATAGAAAATTATTAACTTGCCCTTATTCTACCCCATACCGCTGCATGAATGCAAGGGGTGGCGCCTAAAGGCAGCCTTTGCCTCGATTTTTTTGTGCATCGTTTTCCAGTATCATGTCGGGGCAACAATCTAATACTAATCAGAGGAGGGATAAAATGAAGCTGCCAAATCTCAAAGGGATGATGCCCCTGGGCAGAAAGGGAATGGGCACTACAGCCAAAGTGCTGTTTGTTGCCCTGCCGGTAATTGCTTTTGTTGCCGGCACGCTCCTGGGAAGCCACAAAGAAGAGCAAGGTTGGTAATTCCCTCCTGGGAAAAGGGGTGCTGCGGCTGCTGCCCGGCACCCCATTTTTTACTGCTCGTCTTTAGAGTAAAGGCGCAGTACCTTTTTCACCGTTTCCAAAAGGTACGGAGTCAGTTCCAAAGTCTTCTTATAGATTTCATCCACGGTATCCAGGACATATTCATGGGCAATGTCGTTGCGCAAATACCGAATTTCTTTGAAGGTTTCTGCCGAAATAAGCCCCCGCCTTTCCGCCCTGTTGATTCTGTCAATGGCAGTGCCTGGCATCTCTAATTCCATGTTGTCCAGGGTGCGGAAGATCTTTTGAATGAGAATATCGCTGGTCCTGGCAAAGCGGCCGGTGAGGGCCTCAAATTTATCCAGCTCCTCAAAGGTATAGCTCTCCTTGATGCCAATCTTACTGCACACATCGTAAGAATATTCCAATATCTCCCCAGCTTCCTGGAGCTGCTTCAGTTCCATTTCCAGCAGTTCCTGCAGGTTTTTACTCACAGCAGCACACCCTCCTTTAGTGCTATGTTGACAATGGGGTGGGAAGCGTCCTTTGCCACAATAATATCTATTTTTTGTTCGCCAATGCGCTCCCAAAGGGCGTACTTTAGTTTCCAGACATCATCCCGGGTCAGTTGCTCACTCATTACCAGGAGATCAATATCGCCGCCTGCCAATTCATCATGGACCCGGGAGCCAAAGAGGTAGACCTTGGCTTGCTCATCCCTGGCCCCAATTACTTCTTTAATCGCCTCGACTTCTCTTTGGGTTAAACGCATTAACTGCACCCCCTTTTACCATTATTCTATCATGGAGGTTCATCTGGAGCAAAGACAGCGCTCCCCCAGGAATAAACCAAGAGCTGACTCACGTCAGCTCTTGCCACTCTCTAATTGCGTTAAGCAACTTCCTTCCGCCGCAGCATCATTGCCCCTGCCAGCAGAAGCATAAAGCCCAAGGGCAATAACCACGTCACACAGGTCCCGGTTTGAGGCAGTTCCTTTATGTCTTCGTCTTCTTCAGCTTCCGCTTCCATCAAGGCAAAATCGCTCCAATGGTCTACCTCGACAGTAACAGTATGATTTGCTTCATCCAAAATCCCATGCTGAGGTATCCACTCTTCCCCATCAAACCAATAGACATCCAGGTTTTCAGGGTCGCCGACTTCAGCCGGGTTATAGGTAAAGACGATGGCAACCACGCCGTCAAACTCAGTCACAGGCTCGCCGTCGGCAACCATGGTGAAGCTGAATACTGAACCCAGGAACTTAAAGCCAGCTGGAGCAGTGCCGGCGTCCCTCTGGGAAATTACCATTTCCACTTCGCCGGCGGGCAGCAATGCTGCCGGAAAGTTCAGTTCCATTTCATCCTTCTTCAGTATCAAGACATCGTCGTCATTGATATCTGCGGTATCAATTTTTACATGGTTGACAGCAGCTTGCAGCTCAACAGGCTCGAATGCATCGACAACACTTACACGGGAAGCGAAGGAAGTGAAATCTTCGTCAAGAGCCCAGGTGGTGAATGCTACATCGCCTTCAAAGGATGTTGGCTCGTCGGCGCTTCCCCACCAGTTCCCGTCGGCATTAAAGGTATATCCCTCTGGGGCCGGTTCATTTTCAGGATATAGCGGCCAAACAACGATTGCCTTTTCATTGTCCCAGAATTTATTTCCCGTTGCTTTATTTCTTACCGGGACGCCGCCCCCTGTCCAGTCTCCGGGATTATAATCGTAAATATCTATGCCGTTAGCATTGGAATGAATGGCGTTGCCCTCGATAATTGTATCGCTGACGTCACCCTGGAGGCAGATTCCCGAATAGGTGTTCCCGGACAAAGTATTGTCGCGGATACTTATGTTGGAAGAAGGATGGTGACCGCCATAGTTTCCATATCCCGCCACGCATATACCGTAGTCATTATTACATACTGTATTCCCGGCGATTGCTATGTTGCTGGAGCCGGGAATTAAAATGCCACTGGCCCCCCAACGCCCATCAGCCCAAACATGCCCTGTAACTGTATTGCCAATAATCTCTCCTGTCGCACCCCAGCCAATTTGGATACCGTTTTGAGCCCATTTGGCGTGGGTAATCGTCGCGACCTTGTTATTCCTGATACTGGCATTAGAGCAGGAAACAGTTCCATATGACCCTGCGACAATGCCGCCCCGGCCAAAACCGCTGATGTCATTTTCCCTAATAACCACATCACTGTTTCCGTTTACTAAAACCCCAAAAGTCTCGGTATTTAAATCAAAGTTGCGCAATATGTTGCCGGAGACTGTACCTGTCACATTTCGCAGTAAAATACCAGCAGCTCTGCCGGCAGGTTTCCGTGCATCGCCGTCAATGGTCAATCCAGAAATGTGGACATTTACTTGTTCCTCACCGGTGACAGCATTGCCGCTCCGTGTACCGCCAAAAATAAAGATTACCGGCTCCCACTTTTTGCTGTCCTCAGGCACAGTAAATGCTTCAGGTGTTGCAGGGGCTTTAACCACAGCTCCCTCTTCGCCAATCAGAGACAAACTCTTATTGATAACAACCTGTTCCACATATTCTCCTGCCGCAACATGTACCGCGCCGCCCCCCGCGACTGCGTCTACAGCCTCCTGGATCGTTGCGTAGTTATGTTCCTTAGTCCCGTCACCTACCCACACAACTTCCGCTGGCTCGATTGCCAAAGCAGTGAAAGGTACAGCTGTTACCGCCATAACAAAGACAGCACATACAGCTAAAATCCGTTTCATTTTCTAACCCCCCATTATTAGACTTAAAAACTGGTGCGCAAAAAACTGAATTGCCGCCGCCCCTATCACCCCCCCAGGAAAGGACGTCCAACAGTATCGGGTTAAGTATACACCAAACCGGTGACGAAATGATGCAGTGGGACGATTTTTTCCCGGAAAGTGGTTAATTTTTTTGACCAGAACCATAAGAAATGCCCGTGACAGGCGCCAGCCTTCACGGGCATGTGGAAAAATACTATTTCGCAGCAGCAGTCGCCGCATGTTAAAGTTCAACAGTGGCAATCCTTGGTTCAAAGCAACAGCATGGACGCAAACACACGATACGCACACCGCTGGCCCTTTGGGGACCAACTTTCATGAATGTAGCTAAGACAGTTGTATTGCCGCCAAGGCCCAAAGCTCCGATCCCGGCCGCATTTACTCGGTAGGTGATGCTTTGTTCCAGTTCAGATTGCTTATCAAAAGCCCCGTCAACCAAAGCTTGCAGCATCATTGATGTCGCCTCATAATGCGACCGGCCAACACCCACTGCGATAGTGCTGGGTGTGCAACCCAACAGCTTGGTCGCTTCGGTTGCCCAGGAGACGATTGCATCCAGTACAGTATCAGCTCTGTGTTTATGGAATACCCGGTAGGTTTTCGCCCTGATGGCCGGTCCCCCGCCAAACATCAATATGTGAAGCCTAATTTTATTCTCTTCTATCGGGCGAATCAAAATCGGTGCCGCATCCACTGCGCCAGGGTCATCATCCATCCCAAGGGATTGATCGAGCCTGCTTACATCATCGCCCTTAATTGCCATCGGGCGTCCAGGCAGTTTTCGCAAGCCCTGCCTTACACCTTCTTTAACTGCTTCCAGCATTTCACCAGTTACTGAACAGCCCGGCCCCACGTCGAGAACCAGGTGAGGGATGCCGGTGTCGTCACACAGCGGACTCCTGTTTTTCTCGGCGACAGCGGCGTTTTCAAGAATTTTTTCCAAAGTCCACTTGGCTTGGACATTCGTTTCCTCAGCAATAGCCCTTTCGTAGGCAAGCTTTTGGTCAGGAAGAAAGGAGGAGGCAGATGATACAAGTCCGTTGCTTACAATTTCAACAATCCTGTCCTTCATGTGGCACCCCTAATATATACTCTTATTGTGAACAGCAGCGATAATACAAGGATAGTCCTTTACTTCCAGCTCGTAAAAGGCTTCCATGCCCAGCTCCGGAAATGCTGCCAATCGCTGTGTAATGATGTTGCTGCCAAGCAAGGCTGTGACAGGAGGAATAACTGCAAAAGCAGAGTTATACTCCTCCAGTTTGGCAATGGTGTCTGCACTGATAGCACCCTTCCCCAGATGTAACTTAACACCGGCTTGGGATAATTTCGCCAAACTGCCTTCGATTTCCACCTTATTGCTGGAGGTTGGGCCTACACCAGCTGGACTAACCGCTGTATGGAAAACAACAGAGCCTTGCAGGTCAATGTCGCCGAGGTTGCCCTCATCAATTAATTTGCAGATTTTCGGGAGCACAGCATCCCTGCCGCAATAAATTTTACCTGAGACATAGACCATATCGCCGACTTGAAGGGAACAGATCTCACTTTCTGATATTGGCGTTACAAGCTCTTTCCTCATGATCAATCCAGAGCTGGGGAAAACAGGCTAATGTAGCTGCTTTCATTTTCTATGACTCCGTAAGCTCTCCCGCGCATATAAATCTTACTTGCCCAGCTGGTATGCGGTTTTACCTCGTTCATCTTGTTGCCGCTTTCACCTTTGAAAACTCCGTCTTTTTCACTTTGCAGGATATTTACAGCATCTGTATACTCCTCTTTTGTAACTGCCTGCAAAGCATTTACATAGATTACATGGGACGGGTGAATTACTGTCCTGCCAACAAAGCCATTTGCCTTATCCAGGATAACCTCGCGGAGCAGGCCATCAACCTCGGGGTTTACTATTAGTTTTCTCCGCAACAGGTAGTCCTCAAAACCGTACTTCGGCAAATCTTTATTCATCATCTGCTTGCTGGCACGAAAATACTCCCAAACAGGACCCGATACAATGTAGTCATTGTTGCGGCTGAAAATGTTGAGCACATCCGACAGGCACTCTCTAACAGTGGCAATATCGTAGATCGAGTAGTCAACACCCCGACGGACACCAAAGCAAGATGAGAAATCTGTTGCGCCAACCCGTACCTGAAGGACTAAATCATAATACTTATCCAATATGGCTCTAATCCCCAGCAGCTCGCTGATTCGCGATTCTTTAAAGGCTACCTTGGGGTCTTCTATAATTGGCATACCATAAAGGATTTCGCCTAAATCCTCATTCAGTTTCTTCAGGCGGGAGAAGTATATTTCTCCGTTATCTGTGTTGAATTTGGGGAAGTTGATTCCAGCAAGCACCTTTGCATGATGCTTTTTCAGCTTGCCAGCGAAATTTTCAAACTGTTCCGGTGTGCGAACACGGCAGAATATCAGCGGCAAGTCTTCATAGGAGAACTCACCATTATCAATAGCTGTGCTAAGAGTGTCCAGTGTGTTAATAACGTTGACTTCTGCTGCCGGAACATCAGCTTCCGGACATGCGTCTTCAAAGCAAAATACCATAGTGGTCAGTGCCGGCATTGCCTTGTTTAGAATCTTGCTTGCAAATTCTTTAGTGCCGGGCATGTACATGGCTGCGCCAAGGCAGAACCGTAAAAATTCTCTGTCGGTATACTTAGTAAAATCCTCTGGTTCCCGCACAAATTTAAAATCATGGTTATACATGTTATGTCTCAATGCAAATACCTCCTTTGTGTTTTAACTCCTTACTTAGAACCCTTTGGCGATTGAATTGCCTCGGGGTAATAGGTATCAAGCATTCGCTTGACCAGTGAAACTTGCTTTGCTCTCTTTTTAGCATCGTCGGCTGTTGAGTCCCAGCTATGAGTTTTTGCAACCGAGCCGCCTGTTTTCAGATAAATAGGCGCAGCAACACGAACCATCTCCGGCACTTCATAATGCCGAATAAAGCCACCCGTTGATGCGGGGTTTTCTGTATGCACGTCTATCGGAATATCAATTGCCTGACGCATAGCCGCCAGCATTTGCAGCTGAATGTCGCGAACCGGATTGACGGAGTTTGCGCCAATCATCTCGAGGAGTTTTGCCGAGCAGGGGTTACCGTGGCCTGCATGGGCAGAAACCTTGAAATGACAATTGGCAGGTATCTCCCCGGCTTTTCTCATTTCATTCAGTACCCATAGACAGCCTTCGTCATAGACGAGGAAGGAACTGCATCCAAAAGCCAATGCCCGCTTGACATCCTCTATCGCCCGGACAATCTGTTCCTGTCCGCGAAGCCGGTAGCCCATGCGGACACCTTCAGGCGTATTGACAGATGCACTGGTATCCGTTGTCGCACGGGGACCAATAGCGAGGAGGAGGTCTGCCTGCGCCTCTTTTGCCAGGCGGACCATTTCTATGATTTCGTTATCTGTCAGCATCATAATTCCTTTGGTCTGGGTTACACGATGCAGATGGATTCCATGCTTGTCCAAAGCTTCCAGTAAGGCTTCCATTGCCTTCGGACCCTGAATACCGGGCACTTCAAAACGGTACTGTCCGCCATCCGCAAACCGCTTTTCGGAAGTCGGCAAATCATAGGCATCACCGCCAGGCAAGCCTATTGATTTTAAGAATTCTCTTGTTTCTTTCATGTGCATTTCCCTCCTATTTCTGTTTTAGTTCGTTCATGAACTCGTCAATCAGCTTTGAATATGAAGAGATTCTAAGGGGCGGAAGAGTTCCGCTCAACCCTTTCTTAATGCGCACATCAAGAAAGGCTGCCTTACCGCATTCAACCAGATCCTCTACAGCAGTGATGATTTCTTCCTTCGTTGAAACCGGATGCCCAACTGTCTGATATCCGGCGCCTTGTGCAATCGTTGTAAAATCAACCTTCATTCCTGCTGAGGGTTGCCCTCCAACAGATTCGTGGGCTCCGTTGTTCAAGACCACATGGAAAAAGTTCGGGACGTCAAAATGGCTTACCATGGAGAATGCTCCCATATGCATTAGTGCCGCACAATCCCCATCAAGGCATACCACCTTGCGCTTCTTGTTCTCCAACGCCAACCCAAAGGCAACGGATGAAGCATGCCCCATGGAACCTACATTCAAAAAATCACAACTATGTCCTTCTCCGCGCTTTTCCCGTAAAAAATAGAGTTCCCTTGTTGCCCTTCCTGTCGTAGCGACAAAAATAGCGTCTTTTGGCATTACATCCAACAATATTTCTATTGCTTCTTCCCGAAAGAGCGAGTAGCCGTTTTTAACAGGCGCTGTAGATTTTCTCTCAGCAGCAAAGACTCCTTTACGTGCCACTATTGCCACGATTGATCTGTCTCGCTTAGCTATTGCCAATAGCTTCCGAACCTGTTTCTCCAACAGGTCATCGTCGTCTTCGGCAATGATAAACGGGATTTCCATCATATCAAGGAATGTGGGGGTCAGTTCTCCCTGCATCTTGTGTTGTACATGGTCATCTGTCCCTGGCTCACCCCGCCAGCCAATGAGCAATACCATAGGAACACCGTAGACATCTTTACTCGCTAAAGATAACAGGGGGTTGACAGCATTCCCCATGCCGGAATTCTGCATGTACACTAACGGAATTCGCCCGGTGCTAAAATAGTAACCGCATGCAATTGCAACAGCATTGCCTTCATTAGCGGCGATTACATTCTTTTCCGCAGGAACATTTTGCAGCAAGCAATTACAGAATCCATTGAGGTATGAATCGGGGACTCCTGTAAAAAAATCTACTCCTCCATCGCCCAAAGCCTTAAGGAATCTCTCTTGATCAACCATTTTTACACCCCCGTCACTTTGATTCTTCTGGATCATAGAATCTAAAATATTCCGGTGCATCAACTCTGCTGACAGTCCAAGCATCCTCTATTGCCTTAACAACCTCATCGGGAAGGGCCCCTTGGTTTACATAGGAGATGTTTTGTATTAACTGCTCCCGACTGGATGCACCGATGATAATTCCATCACCACGTTCCGGCCTCAGCATAGAGTGATAAGCCAGCCAACGGTATGCAGCCTCTGTTATGTTGATGCCATGTTTTTCTGAGACAGATTTAATTTTGTTTATGGCGTCAAAGTAGGAATCATGCCAATACCTTTTCTGATAGTTCGGCCTGTTTCTAAACCGGCCATCTTTAATCGCCTTGTCCTTGTACTTATCTGTCATCAAGCCACCTGCCAGAGGATTATAGCAATTAAAGCGAAGGCCGTAGTAGTCGAGAGCCTTATTGAGCTCTCTTTCGGCATGCCTGCTCAGGGGGTTGTATACCCCTTCGTAAACTGTGGGCAATACCCAACCGCGCTGCTTGCATATATTGAATACTTCTCCCATAAGCCAGGCAGGGAAGTTGCTTAGTCCCAGTTCGCGGAATTTACCCTCGGCATGCATTTGTGCACATCCCTCGAGAGCTGACTCGACAGGTGTGTTTGGATCAGGGAAATGCAAATATAAGATATCCACTTGTTCAAGCCCCATCCGCTGCAAAGACTCAGACAACTGAGAGAGTACAGCCTCCTTGTCCAATCTGCCTGTTATTCGGGGATTGACCTTAGTTGCAATGGTGAACGAATGGCCTAAGTTCTGCAATGCTGCGCCTATCAGGCGCTCACTATCGCCCTCGTTATACACATACGCTGTATCCAGCTCATTATAGCCAAGCTCAGCAAATGTCTCCAACATTTCCAGGGCTTGTATCCCGAAAAGGCGTTCCCCAAATTGCATGGTTCCAAGAATCAGTTTGATTGTGCTCAATTCCTGCTCCCCCTCAAAATATTGCTGATATATCTGCTGCACTCTTATCCAAGTCGTTACATATTTCGATGATTTGCCTGCCCTTCTCTGTTGTGCACCCGCCATATTCCATCAAATCCATGAAGCGTTCCTCAAATTCTTCATCGGTCATGGGGTTCTCCGGTTCGCCTTTGGGATAGTCTATTTGCTTACTGATTTCTTGCCCATTTAGCAACCTGATACTGACTAATGCCGACTGGGTTCGGGGAAATTGGGCTGAAAATCCAGCATCCCCTTGCACCTTAACCTTTTTTGCCAACTCCAAAACAGCGGGGTCATTAACATGCTCTTCATCATACTCAATCAATCCTGCTTTCCCCGCAAGTAAACCAACTGCTACTCCATAGGGGATGCTCATCTTGGCTGAGTTAATTCCTTGAATATCTGTGTGGTCATGTCCGCCTACGGCTAAATCATATGTTCTCACGACAATAGCCTGTATTTTGTCAACATCTGCGCTCTTTCCAAGCAAAATCGCAGCTTCAATGGCGGGGTGACAATACCTGCACGCCGCATAAGGCTTGGTGTAGGATTTTTCAATTGCATAGGTCCCGTCAAGCAATGGCTTGCACAGCTCTATGTTTTCCGAACCCGTCATCATCTTCAGGAATCCCCTGTCGCCTCCAAGAACATCATGATGTCCGATAAATCCCGCTTTTGCCATCTGAGTTGCTATCAGACCCAATAGGGCGCTCTTGGCAACATTGTAGGGCTTTAGTTCCGATCCAGCGTCCAAAACCTTAAGCATTCCGGTGGCAGATACCGCGGCTGTTGCAAATGCATTCCTTCTCTCTGCGAAAGTTAAATCCAGCATATAAGACACAGCCATTGCAATCCCCAATACGCCGCACGTTCCGGTCGCATGATAACCCAATGCCTTATGCACAGGCTGAATGGAAACCGCCATTGTATATGATGTCTCGTATCCGACAATAGCTGCCTGAATCATTTTGCGAATACTGATACGGTGTTTCTCAGCTAAGGGTATGAGCACTGAAAATATAGGGGAGCCCAGGTGGATTATTCCTGAATTCGTACCGTCATCAAGATCCAGCGCATGGGCATTGAGCCCATTTACGAATACAGCCTCTTTGAGATTTGTTTTCTGTCCCGATCCAATTAAGGTGCAGTTCCCTGGTTCCGGACTTGCCTCAGCAAAGTATTGTTTCAGCCTTGCCCCATTGGCTTTCGCACCGGCAGTTGTAACCGCAATGTAGTCAAGGAGCGACCTCTTTGCACGAATCAACGCGGTTTCTGGAATTTCCTTCTCGGCAACCTTTTCAATGCTGCGCAAAAATCGTTCTGTAATGTTCATTTTTCCAACCCTTTTCTATCGTTCACCCCCCGGGAAATAAGCCTAGAGGCAGGGGGATACGGTTTTCAGCTTTAACTTGCCACTTCCTTGGCACAACTAATGAAGCTCTTTTCTGCTTGCGTAAGGAATTGTTCTCTGCGGTAAAACAGTGAAACCTTACGCTTGGCCATAGGCTTTAAACCTGGATAATGGTCACGGGGCAATTTGTAGAAATGAACACCCTTGTTTTGTTCCACGGAACCAAAGTCCCTGATGTAGGATGGGACGAACATCGTCCCAATGCCCTGCCTGACCAAAGCCATAGCGGACTCAATGCTTTGGCATTCAATGCATGGTTCTTTTCCACCAATGGCATGCAGCACTGTCTCCATCACATGCCACATGTATTGCCCTTTGCCTACAGAAATATGAGGAAGCGTAAGAAGCTTTTCGTCCAGAGAAGAATGACTGTCGAGGGCCCGCGGCACGGCAAACAATATTGTTTCATCGAAGAGTTCCACCGATTCAAAGGATACCGTACCCTCATCTGCGAGACTGATAATCAAGTCCAGATCGCCAGTTATCAGCCTTTCTTTTAACTCGGCAACAGTCCCTTCCTGAACAATAACCTTGACCATATTCTCGACAGCCAGATACTTAGCAAGTATGGAGGGTAAGAGATACGGAGCACGGGACGGGCTGATACCAACCTTGATCTCCAGATCATTATTGCTCTTCATCTCTTGCAACTGTTTCTGCAACTGGTGGTCATAGTCAATCATCTTTTTCCCGGCAGAGACATACAACTCCCCGGCCGAAGTCAGTCGGATGGGGATGGTGCTGCGGTCGAACAGCTCGATGCCAATGTCCATTTCTAATCTCTGGATATACTTGCTGAGTGTCGGCTGGGCAATTTGCAGCTCCTCTGCAGCGCGGGAGAAACTGCCTGTATTTGCTATAGTTATAACGTATACAAACTGTTTAAGGTAATCCGTGTTATTCCACTCCCTTCATATGTTATAAGCTTTTTGCTATATCATTGCGGAAAAATCAGGGGATTGATTTCCCCTTATACAGATTATATTCCATATAATACAGATTGGAGACATTAATGTCAATGCAGGGGAAACCCCTGGCCGACACCGCTCTGCTGGTAAATTTATGCCTATTGGTTAAGCAGTTTCCTCCTGTCGATTTTCCCATTGTAGGTTCGGGGGATTTCCGAAATAGATTCGATGTATTTCGGAACCTTATATGCTTCCAGCCTGTCTTCCATATACTGGACAAGCTCCTCAATCTCAAGCATACGCCCCTCCTGCAGGCAAACAAACATCTTCACAACTGTGCCGTAAGTTTCATCATTATACGGCACACAGACACATTCTTTAACCATCGGGTGCCTCAAGGCTACTTCTTCCACTTCTGTAGGAGCGACTTTAAGCCCCCCTACATTAATCACGTCATCTCGCCGGCCAACCAAGTACAGATATCCGTCTTCCAGATAACCGAGATCACTCATATATATTACCCCGTCCCGTATTGTCCTGGCAGTTAACTCAGGCTCATTCCAATAGCCTGCAGTGACTGTATCACTTTTAATTGCTATTATCCCGGGATTATCTCGGGAAGAATCTATCGGTTTGTAATTATCATCAACGATAAAAATTTCAACACCAGGGTTTGCTTTGCCGACACAACGGCTGTCACCACGGATAGAATTGTAATCGATATAACATACAGCACCGACTTCAGAACCGCCGTAGGCATCAAACTTTCTGACGTCGGGCAACAGTTCGATCAGCTTTTCTTTATCTCCGCCCGACAATGCAGAAGAGCTGGAGTAAATAAAATCAAGTTGATTATTGTACTTTGCAAGTTCCTTTGGAGCCAAGGTGAGGATGTAGCGCACAGCAGAAGGAGGCAAATAGAGTGATGTAACACCATGATTTCTGATGTTTTCAAAGAACAGCCTCAAATTCGTAAAGCCATTCATCAATAGAACGCTGCTTCCCTTCACCATGGACATATGTGTCTTGCGGAGACCTGCAGCATGGTTCATTGGCGAAGGAATTAACCAAAGGTTATCTATGCTGTAATTGAGAACCGCGTTTTGAGATCTGCACATATTCATTTGCGCACCGTGCAACACCATGACACCTTTAGATTTTCCCGTTGTGCCAGTGGTAAACAAGATTTCCTGCAGCATATCTTCAGTAGGGAAAGCAAGATCTCGCGGCCTCAGAGCAAGCAAATCCATGAGTGACATGCCCAAGCGGGAAATTGGGTTTTTCCCGGTCAGCAATAGGCTGGGTTCAATCTCTTTACATATATCAGCTATCCGTTCTTTTGATACACCGTGCTCGACAGGCACATGGACAGCCCCGGCGAGATGGATACCATAACAGCAAACAATATATTCGACGGTATGGCTTGCCTCGAGCATCACCCGCTCCCCTTTTTTGATGCCCTTTGCATGTAAAAGCGCCGCCATGCCGGCAATTAAGTTCCACAGTGTTGCGTAATCCACGGTATAATCTGTGGCTATTACTGCTGTTTTTTGCGGAAATGCTATGCTGTGTTGATGTATGCATTTTACAATTGACTGCATATCTGCCTTGCTCCTTTACGCTCCGATTTACTCTCGCCTTGTAATAAACCTGCTCCATTCTTCTTCTGCAATCGAGTCATCCAGGTCTTGGTTCTTAAATTTTACCCGCTGCCCTTTGCTCATTTTTCTTAAAGCGACAAACATATCAAACCTGCCTGTCGGCACGGCGGGAATTCCCGAGGCCACGGAGTTTTCTGGAATATCTGAAACAACAACACTGCCGGCAGAAATAATGCAGTCCCTGTTGATTCGAACGTTTGGCATTATGATAACGTTCATCGCAATGTAAACATTGTCCATTAACTCCACACAGCCAATCGTTTCGTGGAATCCGAAATCAGCATCGGAATCCCGGGTAGTTAAAAACCTGTTTAACATATCATGCGTCACAATACGAGCAGTTTTGTGTACATGAACATTATTGTGCAACTTGATAAGTTTTGGGTAGAGCGGAAGAAGCCATGGACCCCAACGGCAGTTCTCGCCAATGCCCCCAAGTAAATTTTTCTTCTTCAAATATTGCGCCCTTTTAGCTGGTGACCTGAGGAGTAACAGGCGGATACTGTGGTACATTCTGCTTGCTTTCATTGTAGCCCTGCCTCACCTATCTGCCTTTGAGAGTCTCGATCAATGCCGCTATAGCATCAACAGAATTAAAATTCTCTGGGGTCATGTCGTCTACGGCAATCTCTACTCCAAACTCATCGCCGAGAGATGTTATCAATTTCATAATTTCAAAGGAATCCAGATATCCTCCCTCAACAATGTCTGTGACACCATCAAGATTTTTTGTCGGTTTAACTGCTTTAAGGACAGCGCTGACTTTTTCTCTGACAGACATACAGTTCCCTCCTCGTTTAGTGCGATAATCTCAATAATTCTTACTGCCAAACCAGTGACATGTCGGCAGCGAGATTACTGTTGAAACTCTGCCTTTTTTGCAGCTTGAGCTGGTAATTGCCCTCAAGCAGAATGGAGATATAATAAAACATATAAAAGGTCTCATGTGTATGCTGGCTAAAGAAGGACACAACGATAACGACAAAACTGATCCAAAAATATTGAGCTTTTAACTTAAGCAGACCACGGACATATAAGGAGTATGACAACAAAATTCCTATCAAACCGTATCGATATACAGTAACCATAAACCCAGGCAGATTAAAATCTATCCCAGTAATTGAGTCAGATACTCCAAATATTAGATTTGCCCCAGTGATACTCTTAACAAGGGCAACGCTTTGAGTGGTCCTCCCTGAGATGGCATCGCTTCCTGAATTACTGTTTATTATTCTGTCTACACTCTTTGTAAAAACCGGTACATTAAAGTACAGGCCTACTATCAGAATCAGCAGGAGGACTAAAGTCATTACATTCTTAGGCTTGAAAATATATCTTAGCTTAATGATATTTTCCTTACCGCTGCTCATCCCTAAAAACAGCCCCCACGCGCCTACCGCTACAGCGATTCCCATACCGGAGGTCGACAGCAGCAATCCCACAGTAAAAAGAATTGCTCTGCGAATTCTCCAGCGATTTGTATTTTTGGATAAAAGCATAATCAGCAGATGGGGGAAGATATATAAGAACATATGAGAGGGCTCAAGGAAAAAAGCTGAAGGCCGATAAAAACTTCTCAACCTTCCCGTAATTCCTGCCAGACCAGTTTTGGCATTTAGCACCCATTGCTCTGCTCTGGGCAACAGTAAAGCAGTTGGAACTAACTGCAGGTGAAACCCAAATCCATAATAGCAGATATACTGAAGAATAATACAGACGCTGGCAGCGATGGCTACGTAATAAGCCGTTTTTATTATATGTTTGACATTAATACAGCCAAGGGCAAGCGCCAATAAATATACGACAATTAACATGCGGTGGCCAAATTTATATAATGTTGCTCCGTGAGCTACCACTCTGTAGATGTTATACATAATAAGCATCGCTACTACGCCGAGATCAGCAAGATTAAAGCGGCGCAGTTTCATGAGCAACTTCAGCACAACAAAGGGAAAGAAAATAATGAGTATGCTATGGCCGCAATCCTGAAATGGGCCTTTGTAATGCCAAAGTATAGGGCTTAGTGCCAGGAAAAAAGCACAGAGTTTATCGATAAATTGATTGTTGTTCTCTCCAAAGGATACCAGCTGAGAAAATTCCAGTGCTGTTTTGTTTTTTATGCCCATACTGTTCACCATATTCTCATTCCTTCCGTTTGCACCTTAAAAAATGGGTAATTAGCTTAACATCTCTGGATCTGTAATTAGTCGTGCCGGATTGAAGGGCTTGAGCAACATATTTTGCCCTTGAATATCTTCCACTGCTAAATATTGTTGAATGAAGTAAATGGTGTCCACGATTTCGTCAATGGTATTGCCGGTAAACTTCACCATGCCCAATTTTTGCCCGCTGGTGCCACCTTCCGGGATTACGCTTCCCACCCTGCGAAAAAGACTTAAATCCAAAATATTATTCAGCCTCTCAAGGGCAGAACAGTCTATTTTTCCAATGGTTCCACCCCGCAGATGAAAGCAAAGAGTGCAGACATGCTTGTCAAACACAGGATCATCCTTTGCAAGGGTTTCCCCCATTGTACCTGATAAAGAATAGGATACAAGCATTTTTGAAAAATCAATGCCGTTAAAATGCCTGATAACCTTGTAATCGTCGTTGCCATTTACGCGATATCCCATTTCAAAGGCCTTTATTCCGTCTTTGCTGGCAATGAACTGAAAATTTGCAACGCCGTTTTTGGCCCCAATGCCTGAGAGCAGGGCTTTTATTTTTCCATCGACCTCAGCAATATACCTTTGGTAATAACGTGATGGCGTAATAACTGCATCACAAAGCCGGGACGTATCATCCCCATCCTCAGAGGGGAATTTATCATTAAGGCAGGACAGGCTTATTTCTCCGTCGGCCAGTGTGTAAACCGCCGACAATTCCAAACCTGAGAGATATTCTTCGATTACAACTTCCCCGGATCTAGAGAATGCTGCAGCATGTTCAATCGCAGGTAACAGTTCCTCGCCGCTTTGACATACTTTAATACCCTTCCTGCCCCCGCTGTCTGAAGGCTTTACGATGACAGGAAAATTGATTTTTGCGGCTTCCTCGGGGCTCAGCGGCAACTTATGGCTGTACTCTTCAGGCGTCGGAACCCCGTATTTTTTACACAGTTCCTTAAATAATCGTTTGTTTCTCGTAATATTAATCTGCTCTTCTGTAGCATAAAAAGGAGTCCCTATGGCGTTAGATATCCGGCAGGCTGCCAGCACCCTGTCTTCAGAGTAGCCTGCTATTACCCCGTCAATGCGTTCTTTTTTACATCTTGCCGCTACAGTTGCAGTATCCGAGTAATCTATGTCCCAGGCTTCATCAGCTGCTTCTTTGGCGGGACTCCTGCTATAGTCTGTATAGCGGTCGCAGCAGATGACATACACCCCTAATTCACGGGCTGCATTTACAAAGGTTATATCGCTGCCGTCGCTGCTGATTACCAAGAGCTTTTTCCCGGTTAAGTTCTTCATTCTTTTCTACCTCTTAATACAGTTTTGCCGCAAAGGAAAAACATGATATTAACCTGCATCATCAGGTGCAACCATGTCAGCCCGCACTATATAAAGACTGCCTGTTTCCTGGTCATCGTGAACGATGTCGCTTCGCTTCAACACCTTATAGACTGTTAAGAATAATATTTTTATGTCGAAGAGCAGGGACATTCCCTCAACGTATTCAACATCCATTTCAAATCTTCTATCCCAGGAAACATTATTGCGCCCATTTACTTGTGCCCAGCCCGTCAATCCAGGACGAACCAAGTGACGCACCCGTTCATGGTTATAAAAATATGGCAAGTACTTCATCAGCAGCGGCCTCGGCCCCACAATGCTCAGTTCGCCTTTCAGGATGTTCAGTAAAGATGGCAGCTCGTCCAGACTGGTGCTGCGAAGAAGTCGCCCGAACTTTGTCAAACGTTGCGGGCCGGGAAGCAAGACACCATTTTCATCAACATCGTTGGTCATCGTTCTAAACTTATATAACAGAATAGGCTTCTCGTCTTTGCCAATGCGCTCTGACTGATACAATACGGGACTTCCCAAATTGATTCTTACAAGTAATGCAATAATGGCATAGACCCACCAGAAGCAAAGGAATCCCAGCAAAACCAGCACTATATCCAATGCCCTTTTAAGGACATTGCGGTATAGCCTGTGTTTCATTTTGGCAGCCATACTTATGTCTGCTTGAGTCTCGACTTTACCCATAACAGTTCTCCTCATCAGTTTAGTATTTATGCTCTGTACTTGGGAAAAAACCCGCTGTTCATTATCTTAGACGGATCTCTCATAGCAACAAGTTCCTCGTACTTTTCGTGCAAAAATATCTTGCCTCCAATGTAAAATTCACAGGGTTCACCGCGGTAGAAAGCAGATTTAAATTTGTATAAGCTGTCTTCACTTGAACCCACTCCACCACCCAGATGGAATGTACTACATCCATTTCGACAACCCCAAAGAGCTGCTGTGTATAATAGCAGATTCGTTGGCGCAAGGTTATTATACTCCCGAAGAGAACCGGATAAATGATAATTCAACTTGCCGTTGGCAGCCAGCATTATTGAGGCAGCGATAACTTGTCCATCCAGTTCTGCATAAAACACCTGCGCCTCATGGGAAAGTTCCATCATCACCGTTTTGTAAAAATCCGGCGTAAAGTAATAGTAATCATCGGCGCCATCTCTATCCATTGTTGCGTTATATATTTCGCGAAACTCCTCGAAAATTTCAGGATACCTGCCGTTGTATATCTCGACTCCGGACTTGAGGGCCTTTCTCACCTTATTCCTGTTATTGCTGGTAAAGTTAGACCATATGATTTCCGGACTGCTCAGATCCATGGCTATTGTTTTTCCGAGAGCCTGTACACTATAGAAGGAGTTTGAATGAACGTGGTTCCCCAGTACAGGGTGGTATCTTACAAACTCACTGACAACATTGTGTTTTTGACACCAGGACTGGTAGCACTCAAATAGCTCTGAACTGTCTCCATCCCCTTCAATTAACCAGCCGCCGTACCCGTAAGGAGTAGAAAAGTCAAACCATGTATTGTCTTCTATCTTCCCCGTAAAGCAAGCATGCCTGGATATGTCTCGCCTCATGACAACGTTGAGGCCACGCAGATTATTATCTTTATAATAAAACAGGTGTGGTTCTCCATCCCCATGGACTTGGAAGGCCTTCACATAGCCCGAAAGATAATAAACATCATGGCCTTTAAATGAGCGAGCTACGGCATCCCATTTTTCCGGCTGAGCGGTTGTAAAAACTTCTAATGTCATTATTTTGGCACCTCTGTAAAAAATTGCTTTATGGCAGCAATTTCTCTGTTCATGTCTTCGGTTGAATAGCGTTGGTCGCAGATCAGGCTTAACTCCTCATCATAGAGATACCTGTTGCCGCTGTCATGACGGCTGGATAGCGGCCAGTGAACGGGGCAATAAATGGAGTGATTAATGAGGTGCTGCTTTAATTCATCTCTTCGTCCATTCTTAACTAATATTGGAACAAAGAGCGGCGTGTCGTCTGGCCTGATGACAGGTCTCCACAATTCAATTCCTGGCACATCCTTAAGGTTATCTATCAAAAACTGAGCATTTCTGCGCCTGGCTGCGCTTATTGTCTCTATGTCAATATACATTTGTACCCCTGCATAATCAACATAGTCGCTATCCAAAATATCCTCTGATATACTAAACAGCCTTAGAAACTCCTGCTTGTTTGCTTTAACGCCAGCAATGTAATCTGCCTTTAGCATGGCGGCCCTGTTGCGTTTTTCGCAGTAAGCCCAGTTAACTCGGGTCGGAACAGGGATATTAAAGTCTCCGTCAGCCTTCTTTACTGTGGCAAAATTGCAATAAAGCCACTTCCGGTAAGAGCAGAATGTGTAATTAGCTGGGATGCTTGTCCCGTTCAACTTGTGTGTGGAGTCGTATATAATTATGCTTCCTGCTTCCCGCACAATCTGAGCAATTTTCTTATTCTCCGGCAGTTCATACCCAAAGAAATCAAGTAAAAGCACAGCGTCATGAGTTCCAGAGAAGCAGAAGTCAATACCATTTTCACTGACACTGTAAAATTGAACCTTGACGTGGTTCCTTTCAAAGGGCTCTATCATGGACTCGCAACAGTAGGAGGGAAGCAGCACTGAGGCAAGCCGCCTCTGTGCTTTAATGTCCTTGATAATGAAATCAAGTGCAGTTCGGCCTGAAAGGAGATATGCGCAGTTATCCTGCATTTTGCACTTATTCTTCGCTTCTTCCAGCCAAAACTCGCCCCCGATTTCTTTCATTTTTCAACCTCCAATTTTGAGTAAGAACCGTGTCCTTTATTCGAAGCAGTTTCGAATAATCTCGATTATCTTATCCTGCTCTTCCGGCGTCATTTTTATATCGGAGGGCAAACACAAGCCCCTGTCGAAAATATCGGCTCCAACATCTATTGGTTTCCCGTCAGTTCCATACTGAGCGCCCGGAATATAGGCATCGCCCAACCCTCTGCCATCGCCCTCTCTCGTAACAAACCCATGCATTCTGTAGATAGGTTGCATGTGCATCGGCTTCCAAATAGGACGGCCCTCTGCATTAAATCTGGCCAAGGTTTCAAGAATCTCCGTTGGACAGCTTTTACCTCGTTCAGGAACATATACTGCTTTATTATCAGTCCTTGCCTGTTGACACATTGCTTCAGGGTCTATGATCAGGCAAGAAAGCCAAAAGTTAGGCGAACTGTTAACGGCATCAAAGGGATTCATGCTGACAGGCAACCCTTCAAAGCCTTTCTTATAGCGGTCATAAATTGCTCGCTTTCGTTCAATGTGTTCCTCTAAGTATTCCCACTGCCCGCGCACGACACCGGCAACGACATTACTCATCCTATAGTTGTAACCCAGTTCCTCATGCTGGTACCAAGGTGCATTATCCCGTGCCTGGGTCGACCATTTGCGCGCTTTATTTGCTGCAGCCAAATCATCAGTCAGAAGCATTCCGCCGGCTGAACCGGTTATGATCTTGTTGCCGTTGAAGCTGAGGCAGTTATACCTGCCGAAGGAGCCGGTCTGAACTCCTTTATATGCAGCACCAAGAGATTCAGCTGCATCCTCGATTATCACAGCATCATGCCTACTGCATATGTCCTGTATTTCGCTCATTTTCGCCGGAGTGCCGTAAAGATGAACGACTATAACGACCTTTACGTCGGGGTATAGCTCGAAAGCCTTCTCCAAAGCCACAGGATCCATGTTCCAGGTGTCATACTCTGTATCAATGAAAACAGCCTCTCCGCCCTCGTATGTGACGGGGTTTACTGTAGCACTGAAAGTCAAATCCGAGCAAAATACTTTCTGGCCGGGCCTCACGCCGGCAAGTTTTACAGCCAGATGAAGGGCAGCGGTTCCAGAAGAAAGGGCTACAGCATATCTGCAGCCACTCTTTTCGGCGGCCAGCCGCTCGAGCTCATCAATATTCGCCCCAACGGTAGACATCCAATTGGTTCTGTAGGCTTCAGACATGTAATCCAACTCCGGACCGTGCATTGTAGGCGAACTCAGCCACACTTTTTTTTCAAAAGGCTTTATCCTCGGATTGATTACTTTCATTATCCACCCTCTATTCCTTCGGTGTGCGTGTTACTGATTATGGGTAAAGCAGAGAATTCTCCCCCACAGGGAGGAGGCATTAATCTAAGTATATACTATTATTCGCCGCCTGAGCTGCAAAAACCTGCATGTCCGCCTAGTTAATAGGTGTAAAGCATACCACTAATTAGAAACTGTGAACAAGCTCTTGGCGAGCCAGTTACTCCTTTAGCAGTGTAAACATATTCTTTTTATAGGCTTCAACCCCCGGCTGATCAAAGGGGTTGACCCCCAAGAGGTAACCACTTAGAGCACAGGCTTTCTCCATAAAATAGAAGAGATAGCCCAGGTTCCATTCCCGCAACTCGGAGAGAGCAATGACCAGGTTAGGAACTTTTCCTTCTTCGGTATGGGCCTTCAGAGTTCCCCGAAAAGCGCAGTTATTGACAAAATCAATATTTTTGCCTGCCAGGTAGCTGAGCTGGTCTATATCCTCAGGCACCTGGGGAATCAACAATTCCCGACGGGGTAATGTAACCTTAACCACTGTTTCAAATAACAGCTTCGTCCCCTCCTGGATAAACTGACCCAGGGAATGCAGATCAGTTGAAAAGATGGCCGCAGCCGGGAATAATCCCTTGCCATTCTTGCCTTCACTCTCGCCAAAGAGTTGCTTCCACCATTCAGCGAAGTATTGCATTCCCGGCTCATAGCTCACCAGCAACTCCACAGTCTTCCCCTCGCGGTACAGGAGATAGCGGAGAGCAGCATACTGGTAACAGGAATTGCCCTCCAAGGCGGGGTTGAGGAAATCCTCCCTTGCTTGCCTTGCTCCTCCGAGCAGGGCTTCAATATCTATTCCCGCCACAGCCATTGGCAACAGTCCTACGGGAGTAAGCACAGAGTACCTGCCCCCAACATCGCCGGGTATGGGAAAGGCGGTATATCCCTCTTTCTCTGCCAAGGCCCGAAGGGCCCCCTTCCTGGCGTCTGTGGTGACATATATCCTCTTTCTTGCCCCGTCCCTGCCGTATTTGTTCTCCAGCAAATTTTTTATTATGCGAAAAACAATGGCCGGCTCCGTCGTCGTCCCGGATTTGGAAATGACATTGACGCTAAAATCCACATCCTGCAAAACATCTAAGAGATCTGCATGATAGCTGCTGCTGAGGTTGTGTCCGGCAAAAAAGACCTTAGTAACATCCCCCTTGAGGTTGTGGAAGCTGTCTCCTAAGGCTTCTATCGCCGCCCGGGACCCCAAATAAGAGCCGCCGATGCCAATGACCACCAGTGCATCCGATGATTCCCTTATCCTTTGCGCAGCCGATTTAATCCCTGGCACCCACGACATTGCTGTATCAGGAAGGTCAAGCCAGCCCAAGCACTCAGATCCCGGGCCCCTTTTTTCTGTCAGGAGATTATGGGCAGCATTAACTTGCGGCTGTGCAGCCAGCAACTTATCTTCAGTGATGAAATCCCTTACCCCGGCTGTATCCAGCAAGACACCTTTCATGGCCAACTCCCCTCATTCATTTACTATATATCTTCCCCAGTAATCCCAATGACAACATATTCTCCACCCCGGAAAATTACTCCTGCACTTAAAAGGCCGCCCCTTGGGGACAGCCGGTTGTTTTTCCGGGTGCTCAGTCTCTGTAAAAAATATCCCGGGTATAGACCTTGTCTTTGACATCCTCCAATTCTGAGGATACACGGTTGGCGACAATGACATCCGAGAGTTGCTTAAATTCCGCTAAATCCTGGAGGACCGGGTAGCCATCGCAGTTCGTCCCTTCCAACCCGGGCTCGTAGATCATTATCTGCACCCCCCGGGCTGTCAACAAATCCATGACGTCAAGAATTGCCGCGGAGCGAAAGTTATCTGAGCCGGATTTCATAGTCATGCGGTATATCCCCACAGTTCCAGGCTTGCGTGCTAACACTCTGTCAGCAATATGCTCTTTCCGGGTCTTGTTGGACTTAACAATGGCCCCTATAAGTTCGTTGGGGACACCAGAATAATTGGCCAACAACTGCCTGGTGTCTTTTGGCAGGCAATAGCCGCCATAACCAAAGGATGGGTTATTGTAATGGCCGCCTATCCGAGGGTCCAGGCATACTCCTTCAATTATCTCACGAGTATTCAAACCCTTTAGCTCAGCATAGGTATCCAGTTCATTAAAGAAAGCAACCCTCATGGCGAGATAAGTATTAGAAAAAAGCTTTATTGCTTCAGCTGCAGTGGAATCAGTAAGAAGAACGGGAACATCCCTGGCCACCGCGCCCGCTGCCAACAGACGTGCAAATACTTGCCCGCGCTCAGATTTCTCCCCCACCACGATTCGGGAGGGATAGAGATTGTCGTATAGTGCTCTTCCCTCCCTGAGGAACTCGGGAGAAAAAAGAATGTTGTCAACCTTGAATCTCTCATTAATCTTCCGGGTGTACCCTATGGGCACAGTGGATTTTATCACAATGACTGCAGAGGGGTTGACAACCAGAACATCCTGTATCACTGATTCAATACTGCTGGTGTCAAACTGATTGCGCTCAGCATCATAATCTGTGGGGGCAGCAATAATTACATAAGCAGCATCGGAATAAGCACTGTTTTTATCTGTAGTTGCCACAAGGTTGAGCTTTCTGTTAGTCAAGTATTCCTGGATTTCATGATCTTCAACAGGGGATATGCGCTGATTAAGCATATCCACTTTCTCTTTCACCACATCCAGGGCAACCACTTCATTATGCTTGGCCAACAATACCGCAAGGGATAAGCCCACATATCCCATCCCAGCAACAGCGATCTTCAACTTCTTTCCTCCCTGTAACCGGTCAGCCCAATTAACTGGGAAAGTAATAATACCCTTCATTATTTAACGGCACTTTATTGAGGACGACTCCCAGGATATTTGAATTTACACTGCGCAGGTAACCTACAGCCTCCCGAACCTCATCTCTTGTAACCCGCCCGTAATCTGTCACTAATAACGTGCCGGCAGCTATGGCAGACAGAGCCTGAGCATCACTGCTTGCGAGCACCGCAGATGAATCAAATATGACCATGTCAAAGTCAGCTTCCATTTCTTCCAGCAAAGCTTTCATTTTTTCGCTGCCAATTAAATCTGCCACATCAGGAAATCCGGGTCCAGCAGTTAATAACAGCAGATTATCATTCCCTGTGGGCTGTAACACCTTTGCCAACAGGCCATTTCCAAGCAACAAATTAGAAAGTCCGCACATATTATCCTTTACAAAAGCTTTATGCAAAATTGGACTGTGGAAATTCGCATCAACCAGCAAAATTTTTTTCCCAACCTTGGCATAAGCAACTGCCAAATTTGTTGCAATAGTAGACTTCCCCTCAGAAGGTATTGAACTGGTAACTATCAGAGAGGAAAGGGTGATATCTACCGAAACAAAGTTAAGATTAATCCGCAATTTTCGCAGTGCTTCTCCCATCTGCGAACTGGGATCCGTAAAGAAAGTTAAGAGCTTCGACATTACCCTACCCCCATTTCCCGGTTACCTTATTAAATGATAGTGTTGGTAACCCTGGCTCTTCACTGGAACATGGTTTATAACAACTCCAAGTAAGTTAGCCTTGACATTCTTCAGTTGATTAACGACATCTGCGACTAAACTCTTGGCAGCTTTGCCATAACGAACGACCAACAATGTCCCTGAGGACAGGGTAGAAAGAACCGCGGCATCACTGGCTGTAATAACTGGCGGTGAATCGATTATGGTAATTTCATACTCCTGCTCAAAGTGCTTGAACAGCAGCCTTGACTTCTTAGAACTCAGTATTTCCGCCGGGTTTGGCGGAATGGGGCCACTGGTTAAAACAAACAGATTATCTACATCACATGTCTGCACACTGTTTTCCAATGACTCTTCTCCGATAATCAGATTTGATAACCCTGCTGTATTTCTCAAAGCCAGAATTCCGCCTATGGACGGTTTTCTTAAATCCCCATCCACGAGGAGGACTTTATTGCCGGCTTTGGCGAAAGCAATTGCCAGGTTAATTGCTGTCGTTGTCTTGCCATCCCCTGGGGCAGGGCTTGTAATGACTAAAGAAGATAAATTCTCTACCCTGGGAGAAAACTGAAGGGTAACCCGAAGCCGGCGATAAGCATCTGCCTCAAAAGAGCCGGAAACTAACGGCACCATTTTACTTGCCCCCCTTGCTGGCATTCAGAGGGACAACAGCTACCACTGGCAGGCCTAGCAATTGCTCAATATCTTCCGGAGTCTTGACGGTGTTATCCAGGGTTTCTAATGCAAAAATCACGGCCAGAGCAAGCATAACCCCGAGGACACCCGCAATAGCAACGTTTTTCTTTATGTTCGGCCCTATTGGTGTTTCAGGAAGCACAGCTTTATCCACCACCACCACGGTGGTTATATCAAACAGTCCGATTATCTTCTCCGAAAATGATTTCGCCACCTGCTCGACAATTTGCTGGGCTTTATAGGGGTCTGAATTGCGAACAGTTACGGCAATTATTTCCGTGCTTTTTATAGCAGAGATGTTAATCTCCCGGGCTAATTCAGATACCGTCATGTCTAAACGCAAAGCATTAATTACTGATTCAGTTACCGCCCTGCTTCTGGCAATTTCTGAGAAAGTTGGCACCAGTTGTCGGATAAGCATCACTTCATCATAGCTCAATTGCGATTGTTCCAAGGAGCGGCTGACTAGCAGGGTAGTCGAGGACTCATAGGTGGGCGGAATACAATAATATGTAAACAACCCGCAACCCAGAGCTGCAATTAAGGGAATTAGCACTAACCAGATAAATCGCTTCCGAATAATGTTGGCCAATCCGCGTAAATCCAACTCCTGCTCCATCCCAATTCCCCCTGTATTATATTTCTGCTCTTCTTCGCCATCCGGCAACTGTTTTCCTGTATTTCCCCGGCAATTAAAATGTTGATTTCCCTTCGGCCTGGCTCACTGAACCCGTGGTCAGGCTACAACCCCAGGACATAATCATGTATGAACTGGGCAACACGGTTTATTTCTTCTTCCTGCAAATAAGGATGCATCGGCAGCGACAATACTATATCGCAAAGTTCGTTCGTCACCTTACAGCTGCGTTCGTCAGCCTCTAAATCCTTGAATGCCAATTGCTTGTGCATGGGCTTTGTATAATAAATCATACTTGGAATACCTGCCGCCTTTAACCTTGCTTGCAGCCCATCCCGCTCTTCTTTGCTTTTCAATTTAATTGTGTACTGCGCAAAACTGGAGACATAGCCTTTCGGGATAACAGGTGTTTCCACAACTCCCTTCAGCCTTTCAGTGTATAGCCTGTACACTTGATTGACATCATCAAGTTCATGATTAATAAAGGCTGTCAGCTTGACATTTAAGATCGCGGCCTGAATGGCATCCAGCCGCGAGTTTACCCCAACCCGAACATTGTCGTACTTGTTTGCGCCCTTGCCATGAACTTTGTAAGACCTGATGAGCGCAGCTAATGCATCATTATCTGTGAAAACAGCTCCGCCGTCTCCGTAGCAGCCTAAAGGCTTGGCCGGGAAGAAGGATGTCGTTGCAGCATCACCGAAACTGCATGCTTTTTTGCCATTGATACTTCCTCCAAAACCCTGGGCCCCATCCTCCAAAACTCTAAGGTTATATTTCTTTGCTATTCTGTCAATCTCAGGATAGTTGGCGGGAAGTCCAAATAAATCAACCGGAATAATTACTTTGGGAATAAGCCTTCCCTCGGAAAGAACCTTTATAATAGCCTTCTCCAGTTGAACTGTATCAATATTGAAAGTGTCTCTGTCAACGTCAACGAAAACAGGTGTTGCCCCTTGAAAGGAAACAACCTCTCCCGATGCAAAGAAGGTAAAATCGGGAACGAAGACTGCATCTCCCTCTTTAATGCCCCAGGCCATCAATACCAGAGTCATGGCATCGGTCCCATTAGCACAAGTAATACAGTGTTTAACGCCAACATATTCGGCTAATCTCTGCTCAAGTAAAGCAATTTCTTTACCGCCGATAAAAGATGCATCATCCAGTACTCCTTGGATGGCTGAATCAATTTCAGTCTTGTATTTTTTATACTGGGCCTTTAAGCCTCTAAATTCCATATTCATCTCCGCCCTATCTCTCTTTTAGCTTCTCACCAACAAGCACATATTCCCGGCCACATTCATGGCATGTTAAGCTTTTGTTCAAAGGCGTTCCACAGTCACAGACCCAGCCAATCTGCCTGGCAGGAACCCCTGCCACCAGAGCATAAGCAGGAACATCCCGCGTAACCACCGCACCGGTTGCAATCATTGCCCATTCGCCGATTGTATTCCCACATATTATTGTTGCATTTGCCCCAATTGTTGCCCCGTATTTAACTAGAGTTCTCTTGTATCCATCCCGGCCTTTTGGGTACTTGCTTCTTGGTGTAAGGTCATTGGTAAATACCATTGAAGGGCCGCAAAAGACATAGTCCTCCAGCTCAACACCCTCATATACAGAAACATTGTTTTGGATCTTTACTCCATTACCTATCTTTACATTGCTCCCAATGTAAACATTCTGCCCTAAGGTGCAATGTGCTCCGATACGAGCCCCCTGTTGGATATGGCAGAAATGCCATATCTTTGTGCCCTCCCCTATTGTCACATTGGCATCCACATGGCTGCTCTCGTGGACAAAGTAACTCATTTGGAGAACCTTCCTTTAAAATCCGACGTGCTGCATCTGCTCAGGGGCAATTTCACACTCCTGCCTTCTGCTGCGGATTTATAGATAGCAAGAACCAGTTCAAGGGCATTCCTGCCATCTGCCGCTGTAATATATGGCTCTCTGTCGTCTTTGATTGCGTCCGCCACATCTGCATACAGCGGAGTATGGCCAAAACCATAAACGTTAGGCGGGTTTTCATGGTATTTCGCCTTTACTTCTTCAGGATCATCAAGATTATCTGCAAACCTCCATTCCTCAATCAAGTTTACGGATTTGCCGCCGGCTTTTGCAGTTCCTTTTTCTCCGAAGATGTATAATGTTTCCTCCAGATTGACGGGATAAATATTGGTTGTGCCCTCAATAATGCCATAGCTGCCATTGGCGAATTTTACCAAAGCCAGCCCAAGGTCTTCTGCCTCTATATATGGGTGAGCCATATTAGCAGTCAATCCAACAACTTCAGTAATATCATTGCCCATCATCCATCTGAGAAGATCTATATTGTGAATGCATTGGTTCATCAGTGCACCGCCATCTTGTTCCCACGTACCCCGCCACGGTGCTTGCCTGTAGTAATCTTCTCCCCGATTCCACCGTATATGGGCAGTACCGTATAAAAGCCTTCCAAATCTATTCATTTCAATTGCTTCTCTGATCTTTTGGATAGACTTATTAAACCTATTTTGGTGGCAGGCGCATACCTTAACATTGCTCTCTTTGGAGTTCTCGATAATCAGATCAGCTTCTTCAAGAGACAGGGCAACAGGTTTTTCAATTATTAAGTTAACGCCTGCAGCAATGCACTCAAGGGCAATCTGACCGTGCTTTCCGCTCTCAGTGCATATCGCTATGAGGTCCAGATTTTCGGCTTGCAGCATTTCTTGATAGTCAACATATTTCTTAACCTCATCAGGTAAGTTAAACTTCCGAGCAATGCTCTCCATCTTTCCTTCTTCAATATCGCATAAAGCCACAACATCTAATTTGTTTTCCAATGCTGCTGCAATATGATTTGGCGATATCCTTCCACAGCCAATAATTGCGTATTTCAGGCTCAAGCTTTACCCCTCCCCTACAATAGCTCGATATTATTTCTTTGGGCCAAATGCTTCATTGCATTCTTTGTATCGAAGATGGCCTTAGCATGTTGTTGCACCATTGCATAATCCACATTGGTATGGGCAGCGGTAACAATAACCAGGTCGGCACTCTCCACCAATTCTGCTGTCAGCTCAGGCTGGCTTTTCTTAATTACCCCGTTTTCCCGGTATTCAGGAATATAAGGGTCGAAATAGATTACTTCGGCTCCCTCTTTCTCCAGTTCGTTAATTACCCTGATTGCAGGGCTTTCCCTGTAATCATCAATATCCTGCTTATAGGCGACTCCCAACACAAGAATTCGGGCTCCGTTCATTGCCTTCCTGAATCTGTTAAGAATCTTGCTGGCCCTCTCCGCGCAATATTCGGGCATTCTGTCGTTTATCATCATTGACAACTCAATCATCGAAGTATGGAACCCGTATTCCCTTGCCTTCCAGGACAGATAGCAGGGGTCCAGGGGTATACAGTGTCCCCCCAGGCCAGGGCCAGGGTAAAAAGCCTGGAAGCCATACGGCTTAGTCTTTGCCGCCTCGATAACCTCCCAAAAATTAATTCCCATTTTGTAGCATAGCATGGCTAATTCATTGACAAGGCCAATGTTGACATTCCGATAGGTGTTCTCCAGAATCTTTTCCATTTCCGCAACCGCTGGAGAGGATACCTTGTGTACTGGCGCGTCTAAAATCGCTTCATAAAGAGCGGCTGCAACCTCAGTGCATTTGGGGGTTACACCGCCGACTACTTTGGGTGTGTTCTTGGTTTTATATATTAAATTGCCTGGGTCTACCCGCTCGGGGGAAAAGGCAAGATAGAAATCTTCTCCACATATTAGGCCTGACCTCTCCAGAATTGGCTTTACAAGCTCTTCTGTAGTGCCGGGATATGTCGTAGACTCAAGTACAACCAGCATTTCCTTATGCATGTAAGGAACGATGTTCTCAGCGGATGATTTTACGTAGCTAATATCCGGTTGCTGGTGCTTGTCCAAAGGTGTAGGGACACAAATACAGACGCAGTCTGCTGAAGCAACCCGGGAAAAATCTGTCGTCGCAGTCAAATTGCCAGACTTGACTATTTTCTTGAGATCCTCATTCACTACATCGCCAATATAGTTTGCACCCGCGTTAACCATCGCAACTTTTGATTGCTGAATATCAAATCCTATAGTCTTGAACCCGGCCTTAGCCTTTTCAACAGCCAGGGGAAGGCCTACATAACCTAAGCCTATTACCCCAAGAACGGCTTTCTTGCTCCGCAACATGCCAATAATTGTGCTCATCAATCTGCACCCCGATTGACTTAGTTTTCAATGCCAGTGCCCGTATAATACTCATATATACTTCGGGAGCAGATTATGACTGCAGAAAATCCATAAAAAACAAAAAGCCCTGGCGCAGCTCTGCACGCCAGGGGGAAAAATAATATTTCAAACCCTCATTTTTAGCTCAACTGCTCTTTCCAGTAGGCTTTAAATAAACTAATAAATATCCCCACCGCTAAACCCATGACCAGGCCAACTACAAGCAGAGTTGAAGGAGAGCGACTAACCTTTCTGGCCCCTTCCTGACCAGTGAGTACAACCAAACTGCTTAAGTATTTGGACAGGTTGCCATTGGTATAGTCTTTTGTCGTCAAAGATTCTCTTTCTGCTGTTAATACATCAAGGCTGAGAGCAGCTTGTTCTATCCGTCTTTCTAGCGTGCTGCGTTTAATCTGCAGCTCAGTTACCCGCTCTAACAAAATGCGGTAAGCAGGGTTAATTTCAACTGCCTTCCCGTATGCAATCACCTTATCGGTTTTTTCCAGCAAATCCAAGGCTTTTTCAAGATCCATGTCAATGCCTTGAATTTCGTTTGTATCGATAACAATTTGGGCGTCGATTAAATTGGAAAAATGACCAATAGCCATGGCTGCTAAGGTCTTCTGAAAATGGGTTAAATAGCTCTCTGAGTGAATGCTGACTATTTCTTTTGCCTGCTCGGGACTGGAGGCAGCAGCAACCAATGTAAAGGTGTTTTTTCCGGTGTTTTGAACGCTGATACTGTTTTTAAGTTGATTAACTGACGTGCCTGACCCCAGCTTGTCCGCTGTTCTGATAAGAGCCTCTTCACTTTTTATAAGGCTGGTATAGCCATCAATACCTGTAAAAGGAAGTATATACTCCCCATACGGGGTAGTGATTGTGGTTTGCAAACTCAGTGTAAACAGTGCACTGCTCTGATAGGATGGAGTGGCAATAACAAAGGCGTAGATGGCAGTTAAAATCAAAGCAGCTATAGTGATTACTGCAATCAGGATTTTATCCTTCCATAGCACTTTGATTAATTCTTTAAGACTAATTTCTTCTTGCTTTGCAATGATATTTTCCATACAGCATGCCCCTTTCACAATATATACCGGGAATCGGCCCGGGGATTAATGCAGGCATAACACAGTAACCCTTAAAGGGGTCAGTTTGCCGTCAGGTCAAGGGTAATGGCCACTTCATCAATGAACATGGAATAGAAGTCCTTGGGCAAGGGAAGCAGTTGTTGCAACGATTGCAGCTCTTTTTTGCTGATCAGGGAGCTGGCCCGGCAGATAAATATCTTTTCATGGCTGGTCTTATCTACAGTTTCCATGTCCAGTGTTAATTCCTCATGCATTTTTTCCCCTGGCCTAAGTCCAATGAATTGGATCTTGATATCCTCTTCGGGCTTGTAGCCTGATAATACAATTAAATCCTTAGCCAGATCGACGATTTTTACCGGCTCACCCATATCTAATATAAATACTTCACCGCCCCTGGCCAGTGCCCCTGCCTGAATAACCAGCTGCGCTGCTTCCGGAATAGTCATGAAGTACCTGGTAATCTCCGGATGTGTTACAGTAACAGGTCCCCCCAGAGCAATTTGGTTTTGAAATATCGGGATGACACTGCCGTTGCTGCCTAAAACATTGCCAAATCTTACTGCTGCAAACTCAGTTTCACTGTTTTTGTTAATTTGCTGGATTGCAATCTCAGCCATCCGTTTGCTGGCGCCCATTACATTTGCAGGATTAACAGCCTTATCCGTAGAAATGAGAATAAATTTTTTAACATTATGGCGGTCAGCAGCTTTGGCAACGTTTATTGTGCCAAATATGTTGTTCTTTACCGCTTCCGAAGGGCTGTCCTCCATTAGAGGCACATGTTTGTGAGCAGCGGCATGGAATACCACTTGCGGTTTGCATTCCTCCATTAGCGAATCGATCCGCTTTTCATCCTGAACAGAGCCTATCAGAGCCTTGCAGTCCTGGCCGGGGAAATTGCGCGCTAACTCGAGCTGAAGCTCATACAGGTTGTTTTCGTAAATATCCAGCATCACCAGCAATTGCGGTTTAAAGTTTACAATCTGACGACAGAGTTCAGAGCCAATCGAGCCACCTGCGCCGGTAACAAAAACAACCTTGTCAGTGAGATAGGAACAAATGCCATCCATATCCAGTTCGACTTCCTCGCGGCCCAGCAAGTCGGATATGTTGACATCCCGTATTTGTTGCACAGAAATCCTGCCGTCAATGATCATGTAAATGCCAGGAAGCCTTTTCAGCTTACAGCCTGTTTTTTTACACTGGTTAAGGATTCTGCGGGTATCCTGAGCCGGAGCAGATGGAATAGCCAGGATAATTTCCTGCACATTGTACTTACTGACTACTTTCTCGAGGTTTTCCATGGTGCCTACCACAGGTATCCCATGTATAGAACGGCCGGTTTTTTCCCTATCCTCATCAAGAATTGCCACGGGACGCCCTAATTCCGGATGATTAAACAACTCTTTTATTACCATGGATCCGGCTTGCCCGGCACCGATAATGAGTAAGTTTTTGAATGCCTTGCTTCTTCTCAAAGGCTGCCATGAAGAGATTGCTCTGTGCAACAGGCGGATACCGCCAATAAAAAACAGCATCAGTCCCCAGATAATTATAAAGACACTGCGGGGAAGGCTTTCGGGCACCATCAAATAAAAGACCCAATTAAGGATGCTAAATGCAGTAACTGAAACGAAAATATTTCCCAATTCATATATACTTGTATATTGCCACAGGTTTGAGTACATATTGAAAAAGGCAAAGACCAGGACTGCGAGTAAAGACAGAAACAACCCATATCTTGTATAAGCCAAGATGTAATGTTCCGGTATTTTCCCGTCAAAACGAAGCAGCAATGCTCCAATAAAAGAGACATTGGTAAAAAATATATCCAGTATTATCAGGTACAATTTTTTTGACAACGAAACCAACACTACCACCTCATAAAAGCTTTTCCTAGGCAGATATTATCCTCTGGCCGATAATTCAACAGCCAATGCTGCATATAAAATATATTCGAAAAGGGCACCTGATTTCTGGGTGCATCTAAAAATTCCCAGCACAATAAAATAGTATACCATAAGTATACCATCTCGCGGCGGACAAGCAAGAGCACAACCCATGTTCCTTTGACTATATTCGCCGCCTGGGACAATGACTCCTGCCTGTCAAACATGTTAATGGATGTAAGTTTTATCCAACTGCTAGCTGCGCATACAATGCCAATAGCTTTTTTTCCTCAATTCCCCAATTGAACCGCTCAAAAACCAGGCGCCTGCCATTGGCGCCCATTTTCTTTGCCTTTTCCGGATTATCAAGTATATAAGTTATCGCTTGAGCTATTTCGTCTACACATTCCGGATTGACGCAAACCCCAAAATGGTATTTTTTATTGATGCTTTGGGCATAGGGAGTATCGGAAATTATTACAGGCAGGCCCAGGGACATGTATTCGTATACCTTTGTAGCCAGGGTATCCGCACCGAAGTATTGTCCGGAATTCAATAAAGTACACAGGCCGATATTTGCCTGACCGCAGACATCAACCAATTCCTCCCGGGAGACAAATCCCCGATAATCTACGGCTGCAAATTCCGGCATCGCTGTTACACTTTCATAATACTGCGGGGACACGAATTTCCCCGCTAAAATTAATCTGGCTTGAGCCTTAGCTGCGGCCTTTACTAAATGTGTTATCCCTCTCTCATAAGATAGAGTTCCGACATGAACTATTGTTCTCTCTGCCTTGGCAGAGCTGGAATTATATCTGTCGTACAGCTCAGAAAGCAAGGGAGCGTTGGAAATGAATACTGTGCGCCGGGCCCTGTTTTGAAAAATATTTTTTCCTCCCATCGTACAGGGAAAGATCACTGCATCGAGTTTCTTAACAACGGCAGTTTCATAGAAATAATATGCTTTAGCGATAACGGCCCCGATTAATTTGGGCAGGTAAGCCCTGTGCCTGATTTGCATAACGTAATTCTCATGACTATCGAAGATAACTTTTTTACCTTTGCCCTTAAGTTTTAGCGCCCAGGGCAGCAGCTCCGGATCATGGATATGGTAGATGTCAGCATCTATTTCCAGGGCCTTTTTATAAATCACTCTGGCGGATACCAGCATGCGCTTTATCCGGCAAGTAAAATCTCCGACCCCGACAATATGGACACCATCGGTATAACTGCTCTCACCATGGGCAACAAGATAAACTTCATACCCCGCTTTAGCGAGAGAAACACATTCCTTCTTAAAGATGCGCACATCATTATTTTGATGCACGCTAGTCAAGTGGCATATCTTAGTCACTTAATCCCCTCCTCGTTTGCCGCTCTATATACTGCAATGGTTTTGCGGGCATTTTCTTCCCAGGTAAACAAGGAGGCCAATTTTTTGCCCACTTTGCCAGCAGTCTTCGCCGCAGGCTTCAACAATTCCAAAATCCCAGAGGCAAGGGCCTCAATATCGCCGAATTTCACCAGGCGGCCCGCAGGGTTTTCTTTTATTATCGGGGCAATGCCTTCCCCCTCAGTGCCGATTACCGGCAACCCTGCCGCCATAGCTTCCAGGTAGACAATCCCGAATGCCTCATCCTTGCTGGGCAAGGAGAATACATCACTGTTTTCGTAAAAGGCCTGAACTTTATCCCGGGGATAATGCCCGGCGAAAATCACCTGCTTGTCAACCCGCAAGGACCGGGCCAGAGCCCGGAGTTTTCCCTGACAGGAACCGGTGCCGACGATGATGTAAAGCAAATCGGGGAATTTATCCTTCAGCAGTGCCAAAGCCTTTAAGTTATGCTGAATCCCCTTTTCCTCCTCTAAGCGACTGACACTGAGGAGTACTTTTTTTCCCTTTATGCGGCCGCTGATTTCCCCAGGCAATTCAGCCCTGGGCAGAGGGTCCAATCCGTTATAAATTAAATGCAAGCGCTGCCTTGCAACCCCATACTTCTCCGCCAGGGCCTGCATTTTTTCGCTGGCTACAATAACAGCCGCAGCACTGTCCAGAGCAGTTTGCACCTGTTTTTTCAATCCCTTGCTCCAGGTAACAATCTTCTGCAATTCTTGGCCATGTAACGTCAGCACCAGGGGAAGGTTCAACCTCCTGGCCAGCCGGGCAGCAGCCCAGCCATCAGGATAAGCTACCTGAGCATGAATTATATCGAAGGGATGCCTCAGATGTTGGGCAAGGACATATTTTTTCATGGCATGGCAGTAGTTTATTCCCGCCAGTTCAAATAAAACAGCTTTTGGAGCGCGGACTATCCTGGGGTAGAAAACCTCAATTCCCTCGAAGATATCCTTTTTGGGCGTTTCGTGAAAGCGGCGCCATTTTTCTTTGATGATGTACAGAGGAAAGGGAGCAATAGCAGTGGGGGCAATCACTTTAACAGTGCAGCCCAGCTTAGATAAAGCTTTGACTTGAGAGTGTACGAAACTGCCATTTACATCGTCACTCTTTGAAGGATACAGGTGGGAGATCATCAGGATGTGCATTTTGTCCGCCTGCCTTTTGCGCATATTGTTGCCATGCAAATGCCACAGCCAGAAGGAGCCAGTGAGGGTAATACTCCAGCGACGAACTGGGAGAAAGAGCAGCAAGGGGGAAGACTGCCAGGGCCAGACCCATGGCCTCCGGAATCCACTTGTCCCGGGCCTTGCGCCATTCCTGCCAGACCAACCGTAACAAGGAAAAGTAGAAGGCCAGGTAGCCCGAGGCAATAACAACCCCATACTCACTGACCAGTTCAATCCACCAGTTGTGGGGATTGACAATCCCCCTTGTACTATAAGGGGCGTTTTTCCCCGCCCAAGTTTCAAAATTCCCCGCCCCCGTTCCCAGACCCCAGGTCCGGACAAGGGACCAAAGACCGTTGCGAATTAAATTTAGGCGAATAGAAATAGAGTTTTCAGCCGAAACGAGTTCTAAGGGTTCCCCAAGGTTCTTTACTTCCCGCACATTATATTTGTATAAGGATGGACTTATGCCCCTAAAAATAATCCACACGCCAATGAGCACTGCAGATAAAATGCCCAGGGTCCGCAACTTTTTGCCCCTGGCTGTAAGAACCAGGGCGTAAACCAGGACAGACAGTATGAGCACCGCGTAATTAATTCTGGAGCCAGTAGCGAATATCAGATAGATTGCCGCAATCAATCCCCAGCCCAAAAGGATTCTGCTCCGGATGCCGGTAAAGTGCCGCCAGCGGGCAAGGACAAAGGGAATGCAGAGGTTCAAGAAGACTGCGTAATTGTTTTCATTGACAAAGACCGCTGTTGGACGAAAGGCCAGGTGGGGTTGATATCCCTGGCTAAAGCGGGAGATTGGCAGGTGCCAACCTGTAATATGCTCAAATATGCCAAGCCCCGCCATGAATAAAAAGACTGCCAGCCATATTTTCACCGCCCTGTCCAGCAGCTGCCCTCGCGAAATCACTGCTGGAGCTAACCCCACTAGAGATAAGCCCATAAACAAGATAAACAGGTCCCGGACTGCCTCCCCCCGATTTTCCACCCAGACTAACGATACAGCAGCCAAGAGCAGCCAGAGGCCGAGGAAAATATACTGCCATTTCGGCTTAAAACATAAAGTCTGTTTGCAGTCAAGAATCATCGTGATCCCGACAAGCAGCCAGGTAAGCAGCAAGAACACTCTGGCAGGGAAAAGAGAAACCGGGCCTAAGCTAATTCCACCAAGACCGGGGCCCAAAAAAGAAAAAGCAAAGAATAGAAGGTAACTCAGCCGCAGGGCCGATCTATAACAAGGTTTCATCCGACATTCCCCCGGACCCCGCAGCCTGAGAGAAGGCACTGGCATGAGAATCCTGCTTATTTTCGTTAGTAGTAGGGTTCCAGACTGCAAAATCCCGGCCGGCAATAAAGAATAATAACGCCTTTAGGGCAGACCAGTTGATGAGGCAGAAATAATAGGGGATATGCAGCGGCAGGAATCTCGGCTTGATTTTCCTCAGCGCTAATCCCAGCAAGGCCGCAAGGTAAAATAACCCTTGGGCTAACAGAGTAACCTGATAAAATGTACAGTCCCATGCTAAAAAGATATTAGATACAAGGGCTGCAATCATGAAGACAGGGCCCAGCCAGCGCAGAAGTTTGCGGGCAGCGAACTGCAGCGAAAAAAGTCCCGCCCTGGCAGGATTAAGCACCTGGAGGTTGCTGGCCAACCCCTGCCACCCCCGGGAAATGATACGCACCCTACGCCTCGCTTCCACCTTTTCATCCCGGGCTGCTTCTTCTGTGGCTGCAGCCTGCGGGGCATACACGCTGCGGTATCCCTGCAAAGCCACCTGCAGGGGATGTTGAAAATCATTTGCTGCCTTGGGGCTCATAGGCTTATGCAAGCAACGACGCAGGGCATAGAGGGCACCGTTAAGGACAGTTAAGGTAGACACCTTACTTTCCCACTGCTTAATGGCCTTTTCATACCGCCAATAAGCACCCTCCGGCCCCCTTTCTCCCCTGTACTGCAACTCTCCACAGACTGCCCCTACCTTCGGATCCGAAAAGGGCCGCACTAAGTGCTTAAGAGCATCGGGAACCAACATGGAATTAGCATCAGTAAAGACCACTATTTCAGTATCAAGAGTAGGAATAACCTGGTTTAACGCCTCAGTTTTTCCTACCCTTCCCTCCACCACTGCCAGCTCGATTCCATGTTGTCTGTATTGCCGGACTATGCTGTGAGTGTTATCTGTGGAACCATCAGAAACTACAATAATCTTTAGCTTGTCCCGGGGGTATTCAAGGGCAAGACAATTTTCCAGACGCTCGCCAATAACACCCTCTTCATTGTAGGCAGAGATAATCATGGTGATGGCAGGCAATTCTTCCTGCACAGGACAGACTACTGCCTTTTTAAGTTTGGCAAGAAAGGCCATAAGCAAGGGATAGCCTGCATAATGCAGGAACAACAACCCTGCCGCCAACCAGAAAACGCCATTTGCCATGTATTCTCCTCCTCAGCCCAGGCAGCCAGTTGTCGACATGAGTTCATTCTCCAGCAGTTTCACCAGGTACTCACGAAAAGGTCCAGCCAGTTCAGACCGGTTTAATGCAAACTCAACAGTTGCTTCCAGGTAACCCAGCTTATTGCCAACATCATAGCGCTTGCCTTCAAACTGGTACGCATAGATTGCCTGGGTTTTGCTCAGGGTCCTAAGGGCATCTGTCAGCTGAATTTCGCCATCCTTACCGGGAGGTGTATTCTCCAGAACAGCAAAGACTGCCGGTGTTATTACGTACCTGCCGAGAATGGCAATATTCGATGGTGCCTTGTCTTTTTCAGGCTTTTCCACCATGTCATTGACCTTCCAAAGATTCCCGGACACAGGGCTGACGTCCAAAATGCCATATAAACTGACTTTTTCCGGCGGTACTTTCTGCACGCCCAGCACCGGGCACTGTAATTTTTCGTAAATGTCAATCAGTTGCTTTGTGCAAGGCACAGGGTTGTCTACTATATCATCGGCCAGTAAGACTGCAAAAGGTTCCGTGCCTGTAAATGCCCGTGCGCAGTATATGGCGTCGCCAAGACCTTTCGGTGCCTTTTGGCGCACAAAGTGGATACCTGCATTGCCAATCAAAGATTGCAATGTCCGAAGTTTATTAACATCATCACTGTTTTGCAGTGCTATCTCCAGCTCAATGTTGCGGTCGAAGTGATTCTCGATGCTGGCTTTATTGCGCCCCGTTACAATGAGGATATCCTGTATTCCACTGGCCACTGCTTCCTCGACGACATATTGAATAGCCGGAGTATCTACAATAGGAAACATTTCCTTAGGCTGTGCCTTAGTTGCAGGCAAAAACCGGGTGCCCAGCCCCGCAGCAGGAATGACAGCTTTGCGGATCCTCAACACTCTACCCCCTGTCCCGGGAATCTGCCACGCTACTCACCCTCACTGACTATACGGGTGTTGGTGTTCTGGCGGTTCCGTCGGAGAATATTTCGCCAAGATACCGTAGGAGGTGATTGCCCATACAACCGCAACAAAAAGCATTGCAAGAACAAGGTAAATCTGCTTAATTATCAGTTTAGAGAGGATAAGGGAAAGGCTTCCGAAACCAGCACTGATTCCCCACACAATCCACACTGCTTTAGGATGAGAATACCCGCGGCGAAGGAGAAGATGGTGGAAATGACCTTTGTCTGGCGAGAAAATCCCGACCCCTTTTAAACTGCGCCTGCAAATTGCCATCATTGTATCTGAGATAGGAATAAACAGTGCCATGGCAGGAGGAATTAAAGACAGAAAAACTGACCGATCGCTGTTGGCAAAAGAACTTAAAGAGATAATCGCAACAGAATAACCTATAAAGAGCGAACCGCTGTCTCCCATAAGAATTTTAGACGGGTATAAATTATAAGGAATAAAGCCTGCCATGCAGCCAAACAAGATTATCGTATAAGGGTTTAACAGAACAGCGGGATTTATTAACGAGGCTACACCCATAGCAACACAGGCAATCATTACTACTCCAGCGGCAAGCCCATCCAGACCATCAATAAGGTTAACGGCGTTTGCAATTCCCACTATCCACAACACTGAAAAAGGAAGGCTGAGATAAGCCAGCAACGGAATTGCGCCAACCCGGCCAAAGGGATTCTCAAGAAAAAGGCCATTGCGAATCCCTTGCCAGACCACAACAATAGTCACTAACAGCTCCATCAAGAATTTTAGTCGCGCTGGAATATTGTATCTGTCATCCACCAAGCCCAACAAAAAATAAAAGATGCCCCCTCCAAGGAAAATGAACGTTTTTGAATCCCAAGGAAAGAACATCATGGTGCACAGGGCACAAGTGAGGAAAATAGCGACGCCCCCAAGGTATGGCTTGGCCCCAATATGAACTTTACGGTTGTCTGCATAGTCCAGCAAACTGAACTTTGTCGCCACCCTCAGCATAGCTGGAGTAAAAAGAAAGCTCAGGGAGAAGGCAGCAGCCAGGGGCAAAGCAATTGCCATATGGGGAGACTCCTTTCAAAAAGCACTTACGGAAAAGGGCAAAGCTTTGCTCCATAGAGTTATGGGAATTGCCTCAACGACACCAGCAGGGGTCTACAGTAAGCCAAGGTCGGCCGCCAAAGCCTGCTGGATTATCTCCAAATCCTGCTCAGTTTCTGCTTCGGCATATATTCGGAAGAGGGCCTCAGTTCCTGATGGCCTTATCAGTACCCAACTGCCCTTTTCAAGGACATACTTGCAGCCGTCGACTTTAACTATTTCAGTGACCGGACGCCCTCCGATCTCTGCGGGGACGAAAGCAGCCAGCTTCTCAAGCACCTTCTGCTTCACTTCCGGATTACATTTAATATCTAAGCGCCGCGTACAAAGGCGTCCATACTCTCTGTGAATATCGGAAAGAACAGCTGTCAGAGGCTTCCGGTAATGAGCGGTTACCTCCGCCATCAGCAGGCAAGCGAGGATACCATCTTTTTCGGGGATATGACCTGCAATAGACAGGCCTCCAGATTCCTCCCCCGCCAAGAAGGCTTGTTGCTCCAGCATTGCCTGGGCCAGGTACTTAAAACCCACTGGGGTTTCGATTACCGGAACACCTGCTCGGTCCGCAACCCTGTCTATCATAGTTGTAGTGGATACAGTTCTCGCAATTGTTCCTTTAAGGCCTTTTACTTCAATCAAATACCTGGCAAGTACGGCCAGAACATCGTTAGGGAAAATATATGCTCCGGTTGCATCTATTATGCCAAACCTGTCGCCATCACCGTCGAGGGCAAGACCCAGGTCTCCCTGCCCTGCCATTACGGCCTGGCGTAAATCTTCCAGAAGTTGAGGCTTGGGTTCAGGCATTTGGCCGCCAAAAAGTGCATCCCGCCAGTTGCGCTGGCTGATTGCCTGCAGTCCCAGACGGGAAAAAATATCTTCAAGGTAGCCAATGCCAGCCCCGTGCATGGGATTTATCACTGCCCGCAATCCAGAAGACTTGATTTTGTTCATATCAACCTGCCGGGAAAGAAATTCATAATAGGCCGGCCTAGGCTCAAATTTTTCCATCAAGCCTTGATTGCCCACCTCAGAACTTGCTTCTTCAGGTATCAAGGCAGTTATTCTGTCAGTAATATGGGGCAAGGCGGGACCTGCATAGTCGGGAATAAATTTAAATCCATTATACTCGGGGGGATTATGGCTGGCGGTGAGCATAACTGCACCGGCAGCTTTTTTTTCCAGCACTGAAAAGGCAGTTACCGGGGTTGGCATCGGCTCATCGGTATAATAGACTTTAATGCCCGCAGCGGTCATAGTATTGGCCACGGTGCGGGCAAATTCCTCAGCAAGAAAGCGAGTATCCCTGCCAACAACAATGCCTCGCTCTCCCTGACCTGTTTCCTTAATGTAGAGGGCTACAGCGGTGCTGACCCGGCGGAGATTAGCAAAGGTAAAATCCTCGGCGATAATCCCCCGCCAGCCGTCGGTGCCAAATTTGATCTTCACTCCGTCACCTCACCGGTATTAATAACGCCCTTCATATCTTCCGGCAAAGGAGCTATAAATTCCAGGGGTTCCCCGGTCGCCGGGTGCCGAAACCGAAGGGCATAGGCATGGAGGGCAGTGCGACCAAGAAGACCTTCTTCCCTGCCGTAAAGATAGTCATCTACTAAGGGACATCCCAGCCAGGCCATATGAATGCGAAGCTGATGGGTTCTCCCGGTTACCGGCGATAACCTTACCAGGGCGAGATTGCCCAGGATATTTTCTGTTTCATAGCGGGTAAGGGCTGCCTTGCCTGAAGGGTTGACGCCGAGTCGGCTGGGGTTCCCAGGGAGCATCCCTATGGGCTGTTCTATTTCCCCTGCAGTTGGGTGAGGGATTCCCCTGGTAATGCCGTAATACTGTTTGCACAGATTGCCTGCACTCAAGCGGTAATGGCTCCAGGCACTTTTAGCTGCCAGAACCAGACCGGAGGTATCCTTGTCCAGGCGAGTAACCAGGCGGGCAGGGTGAGCTTCCCCCCGCTGCTGCCAGTAATGGGACAGGGCATTTGCCAAAGTCCCTTGGGGGTACCCTTTCGTCGGGTGGCACACCATACCTGGAGCTTTGTTAATGATAATCAGGTGATTGTCTTCATACAAAATGCGCAGGGGAATATCTTGCGGCGGCTGCGGTTCAATGACCTCGGGAACATAAACATGGACTTCATCCCCGGTTCGCAATGGTGTAATCGCAATAGCAGGCTTGCCGTTTATCAGGGCCTCGCCATAATATTTCAGACGGGTAACCAGGCGGCGGGAAAAGCCGTATTCCCTCCGCAGGACTTGCTCCAGCCTTTTCCCCTCTTGTTCCTTTGTTACCAGCCAGGAGAACTTCATTTCATTCACCTGGATTAAAAACGTATTTGACAAATCTTCCCCGCACTATTAAGCGCCTGCTGGAAGAGTAACAAGTAGTAAAAGTTATCGCAGCGTAATCCAGGGGGTCCAGGACTTCAACTGCGGTGGGCTTGACCTTAAAGACCTTTTCAACCTCATAGTAATAACTGATGCCGGGGGTATGGAGGATAATAGCATCCCCGGGCTTGAGGTTTTTCAGTTTGCCGAAGTAGCCCGCTGGCCCTCCTCTGTGGCCGGCAATGGTTACATTGCCCACCTCTCCTGGGTAGGAGCTTTGGGGGTAGTAGCTGGGCATCTGGTTGATATTGTTAAAGAGGTCCATGTCATCAATGGCCTCAATATGCACAGACAGCTTTATGGCGGGTATTTCCAAAAGGGTAGGCGGAAACTCTGTCCACTGAGGCAATTCTTGTTCTTCAGGGGCAGCAAAAATAATGTGGGAATAAGAAAGATGCTCGTTAAACTCCTTCGCCAGTCTGTCCTGAAGGATATTGGCATGAACCCGCAATACCAGTGGATATGCTATAAAACCAATGCCAACCGCAATGAGGACAATGGATATTGTCAGAATCAAACGGCGCTTAGTCATGACATCACCCTGGCCTTCATTACTTATGCTTATTCGCTGCCTTCGTCACTTTGGTCTTCTTCAGAGGTCCCTGTATTCTCGGTTTCCTCGTCCTCGGAGTCCTCAGGATCCCCAGGCTCCTCGGGGTCCTCATTCCCCCCGGTTCCACCATTACCTCCGGTTCCCCCGTTGGGGTTCCCGTTTGCCCCGGGGTCCCCGTTTTCCCCGTTGGGGTCCCCGTTTTCCCCGTTGGAGTTCCCCCCGTTTTCCCCGTTGGGGTCCCCATTGGGGTCCCCATTTTCGTCCTGATTCACAGGCTCTTCCGGATGGTCCCCCTCATCACTTTCATCAGACGGTTCTTTACCGGGCAACGGAGGAAAGATAACATCGGTGGGATCTGGTTTTACCTCCAGCCCCCAGATATCGTAGAGCAACTGAGCCCTGCCTTTTTGATTGATGATGAGGTAACTATAGGATTTCGTCCAACTTTCGCTCAGGCGTCCCCAGGCAAAAGAAGTAGGCATGACGTGGGTGGGAATATTATCTGCGTCTAAGGTATTCACCGCATAATGGGCCAAAGACAAAATCTGCTCCATTGTAAGATTGGTCTCTACGTTGTTGACTACGCTGGTGTATATTTTAGGAATCCGCAGGATGTTCCCAGTGGACTTAAACTGCTTAAATAACTCCAGCAGAATATCCTGTTGATTCTTTGCCCTCTGTATGTCACCCATAGAGTATTTCCGGTCCCTGACAAAAGCCAGAAACTGATCGCCGTTTAAAACCTGTTCACCTTTCGCTACCAATAGTTTGCCTGATTTGCTGTAAATATTCTTTGGCACATTATACTTTACCCCGCCAAGGGCATTGACTATGCCTTTAACCGCTTCCATGTCGACGGTTATCCAATAATGAATCGGCACTCCCTTGAGGGCCATGCTGACAGTCTCCACCTGGTAGAGCATGCCCTGCTCATGCTTTTCTTCGTCAGTCTTGCCCCCGCCGTACCGCCAGCCATAGGAATAGGCGCTGTTTATCTTGTCGCGGCCGCCGCCGCGTTTGTAAATGGGCACCAGGGAATCCCGGGGGATACTGAGTATGTCCGCTTTGCCGGTTTCGAGATTGACAGAAGCCAGCATTATTGTATCTGGTCGGAATACTTTCGCGTTCTTGCCCCGTGCTTGGTTCTTGTCAAAACCCAAGAGGAGAATATTGACTATTTCCTTGGAAAAGGCTTCTCTGACATCGAGGATTTCCTGTTCATGAGTTGCCCCAGCTTCAGGAAAACTGATTTTTCCTGCAAGAATGCCCTTATAATCTCCAACCCGGAAATACCAATAAGCACTTGCCCCGCCTATGGCGGCCACAAGCACCAAGGCTACAATAAGCACAATTTTCTTCCGCTTGTTCTTCTTTGCTTGTTTAGTTTTGACTCTGCTTTGCCCCACTGTGAACACCTCGCATTTGACATTATAAGCAATGAATCCCCATCTGTAACCATATTAATATATGCTGTACAAATATGATGCAACCCAGCCGCAATCCAGTTCGTTTCCTGCACAAAAAAGAAGAATCAGGGTTAGACTAGTGGCAACTGGAACAACTGCCCCCTTTGCAGCCGCTGCATCCGTCTTGGCCGCCCCTGACTCCCGGACAAGCAAAGGCAGATATCAAGCGTTGAAGGCCCTTTTCGCCGCAATTGGGACAAACCATATCTTCCCCAGATTCATCCATTTTACACAGTTGTTCGCTGCGCTGCCCGCATTTCGTGCATTGGAATTCATAGATTGGCATGGATTCTCACCTCTGATTTCATTATAATAGTTGTGCTAGGACTAGGCAATGAGGAGTGCTGTTATGCAAAAAGACCTTACTCGTCCCCTGACCAGGGGAGGGATGATAGCTGCATTATATGTCATTCTCACCCTTTCCCTGGGCCAGCTTTCCTATGGCCTTCCCCTGGGGCCGGTGTTGGTACAATTCCGGCCGGCAGAGGCCCTGACAGTATTGCCGATACTCTTCCCTGAGGCTGTCCCCGCTCTGTTTCTGGGGGTGTTAATAGCCAATATTCCCTTTGGCTGGATAGATATGATTTTTGGCAGCCTCCTTACCTTGGGGGCAGCCGCAGTGACCCGCAGAATGCGCACCAGCCTGGTTGCCTGGTTCAGCCCGGTTATCTTTAACGCCTTCGGAGTCAGCATATATGTGGCTTATTTTATCACCAACCAGTGGGGGACACCAGCCTACTGGCTTGCGTATTTTCAGCAAGTACTTTCCATCGGTATAAGTGAAGCCTTGGTGGTGTTCGGGTTAGGGCTGCCTCTGATTGCCTACCTGCGTAAAAATATTTTTGGCGAGTATTAAAACCACCCTGCCGGGTGGTTTATCATTTAGGGTTGGGTACTGGGGCTTTGGCTGGGGTCCCCTGGAGGGTCATCCTCTTTTAATGGGGGAAGCAATTTATCTGGCGGGCCGGGCTCAACGACCTTACCCCAAATCTCTTCGATAAGCTTTACTCTCTTTGGGTGATCCAGGAGATAATAGGGAAGGCTCTCACGGCGACCGGGAATCCCTCCGGATTCATATCTGCCCGCCAGCACATGAGTGGAAATGTTACTGGCATTTACCTCCTTGGAGGCAAAAAGAGCCAAAGCCATTATCTGTTCTATGGACAGGTTAGTCCTGTATTGAGACTTTAAGGAAAGCAGTGCCTGAGGAGCGTAGACAAGAGTCTTAGCTTTCTTAAACTGGCTAAAAGCGGATAACAGAATATCCTGTTGATTGCCAGCCCGATGAAAATCTGAAGAACCCCTGCGGTTACGAACATAGAATAAAAACTTGCGCCCATCCAGTTGTTGATAACCTTTTTCTACCAGCACCCGTCCATCCTTGGCGTAAACATTATTGGGAACATCGTACCATACTCCGCCAACTACATCGACCAGCTCTGCAACAGCATCCAAATCCACTGAAAAATAATAATGAATCGGCACCCCGCCCAATACCGAGCTAATCGTCTCAACTTGAGTTATGAGACCAGCTTCTACATCATCTTCAACCCCTGGCAACCCCTTCCGCCATCCCCAATAATTAGCGGAATTGATTTTATCTTTATAACTGCCATGATTATATATTGTGACAAGGCTGTCCCGAGGAATGCTGACAAGGTTTACCTCAGCAGTATCGAGATTAATTGCTGCCACCATAATAGTATCCACCAGGCCAGTATAACCCTGGACCCGCTTTTTCGAGCGGGCCTTGTTATTGTCATGGCCTAAGAGCGCGATATTAATAATCTTTTCTCCCGAAAAAGTCGCGTCCAGATCAGGAGAGTCGTCCTCGTTCGAGCCATTTCCCCAGTCGATATCCTTAAAGACCTTGTCCATATTGGACAAGTGGCGATAATACAAGGCACTGGCGGTACCAATACATAACACGACGATTAACGCAATTAATGCCGTGAGTTGGAGTTTACTCAGGCCCCGAATCCATTGCAGCAGTCTTTGAAAAATATTGGGCTTGTCTGCCATAGGTCCACCTCCGTATGCAATTCATTATACTCCATCCCAATCTAATAATACATGTCCAAATTCATACTGAACTTAAGAGCCGCCAAAAGTATTAACAAAAGGAGGATTGATGATGAGGTCGGCCTCTAAATTAAGGACAGCTCCCTCTTTCCCACGGCGTCCCTGGAGGACCAATTTATATGTTCCGGGCACCAAAGTATCAGCAGGAATATAATAGACAGTCTGCTCCTTAGAGGTAGTAAACATAGGTGAATCAGCCTTCCGATATTCAAACCACTTGCCGTCGCCATCCATTCGGAAAATATCGATGCCTTCCCAGTCGACGGGAATAAATAATTCTTCCTGCTCCGGGTTGTTCAGAACAAGCTTTATCTCTTCGTCAAGAGACGATGGCAGTGAAGCAACATTCAAAGACAAGGTCGCCTTTGTCTTGCCAATACATCCTGAGAGAGAAAACGCAAGCAGGAGTAAAATGGCAAGCCCCCTGGTTTTATTATCAGCAACCCCTTTCATTCCAACGCCCCCCATTTTTAATCCCTATTATATTCGACGCCGGTGACAGCTTTTTGGTTTATTTATTAGAACTTTCTGCTGTATATTGCCAGGCAGTCGCGGCCAGGAGAGCAGTGCCCAGCCAGAGGACCGACTCATCAAAGTCAAAACGGCTGTGATGATGTGGATAATCTGTCGCGGGATTGCCGGCGCCCAAGAGGAAAAAGGTACCGGGAACTTCTTGCAGGAAATAAGATACATCTTCACTGACCATAATTGGATACTCCAGAACCTTTACATTCTCATCGCCGGCAAGAGAAGTGGCGATTCTGTTGAAAAATCTTGTAAACTGAGGATCGTTGACCACCGGAGGATAGCCCTGGTCGAATTTTAACCTGTACCTCGCCTTCCAGGCAGAACATATTCCCGCCATTACTTCCGCAAGCCTGGTTTTTAAGATCTCTCCTGCCTCTTGGTGGAAATAGCGAAGGGTCCCCTGGAGGTAAACCTCTGAGGGAATGATGTTATGGGTCTGGCCTCCGTGGATCTGGCCCACCGTCAGCACAGCAGGATACAAGGGAGACATCTCCCGGGTAAGAATGCGCTGCCAGGCGGTGATGATTTCGGCACTGATAACCACCGGGTCGATTGTATTATGGGGCATGGCACCGTGACCCCCCCGGCCTGTGACCCATGCCTCGAAAATATTTACTGCTGCCATAATGGGTCCGTAGGTAAAGCCCACTTGGCCAGGCGCCAGTTCTGGAGACAATGTGCCTAAATGACAGGCGACCAGAGCCTCAACCTGGTGACGCACCAGGACACCGTCGTCAATCATAGCTTTAGCGCCCTGCCAACCTTCTTCTCCCGGCTGAAAGATAAGGACCACTGTACCAGAAAGCTGCTGCCTTTTCCGGGCAAGAAGCATTGCTGCCCCCAAGCCCATGGCGATATGGCCGTCATGGCCACAGGCGTGCATTTTCCCAGGGCTTTTGGAGACAAAAGCGTGTGCATTTTCTTCCTGAATGGGCAGGGCATCCATGTCTGCACGGATGCCGATAGTCGGTCCAGGCTGGGCTCCCCGTACTATACCCACTACTCCCGACTTGCCCACGCCCCTTTCGACTTCCACTCCCCATTCCCGGAGATGGGCGGCAATATAATCCGCCGTTTCTTCAACATCAAATCCTATTCCAGGATGTTGGTGGCACCAGCGCCGCCATTTTATTAACTGCTCTGGATTTTTTTTGGCTTCAAGTTTCCAAGCGTTTATCCTGACCGCTCCTTTATTATCCAATTGTATAAATAATACCATACTTTGTGTCTATAATATAGGGCAACACCAGGAATTATTCTTTCCCTTTCCCGTTAACGAGAAATAATATTTTTCTTGGAGGCCTATGTATGATAATATTTCTGATAGCAGCAATATCTTTTAACTTGTCCAAGGGATTACGGGAGGGGAAGGCTTTGAAATTTTTAAGCAAACTGGAGTACAAAATCCGCACTTTCAAAGAGCAGGTTGGCGGCTTTGTGGAGTTTAATTTTTTTAAACTTGCCCGGCAGGCAGACAGGAGCTTCCTGCTTCAGATCTGGGAATGCCTCTGGGGCTGGGTCCGCTACGGCCTGTTGCCAAAATCTTATTATAATTATCGCATGTACGAGGACAAGACACCCTTGCGAAAAAAGGTCAAGGACTATGTTTCAGACAACATTTATTTCAGCAAGTTGGGCCAGGTAAACCTGCGCAACAATGTTGTCCTCAGCAATAAGTGGATTTTCCACAATTACTTTGACAAATATCCTGTTGCCCTCCCTAAATGCTGGGGCTACTTTCATAAAAACGGGGGCGTCTGGAAAGATACCGGTGAGATCTTTGGCTTTGAGGACCTCCCGGATATATTTAAGAGAATGGACGGGCACAAGGTAGTCATCAAGCCCATCCGGGGCAGCAGCGGCGCGAGAA